>Ga0209066_10000019_pt1 | contig 220823 bp, 220 predicted proteins | sample All_14_2_FD_187198 | JGI IMG/M metagenome (GOLD analysis project Ga0209066, IMG submission 187198) | Freshwater microbial communities in response to fracking from Pennsylvania, USA - Allegheny Zone_MetaG_DW_15 (SPAdes) (version 2) ...
CGTTGGGGTGACCCTCAACGAGGCGCTGCACGCCTGAGGACGATCGCGGCGACGCGATTCAGCGACGAACGCGAACCGAGAGGCACGTGACGCACCCCTCGAGCTTCTCGAACTCGGTCACGGGCGTCTGGATGACCGTCAGTCCGCGCGACCGGAGCAACGCGGCGGTCTGCGGGGCGTCTGCCGACATCAGGACCGTCGCCTCATCGAGCACGACCACCGCAGTGCCGTGCTCTTCGGGTACAGGGAGGAACCGCGGGAAGACAGAGGTATCGTCGACGAGCGGCTCGTAGCCGATGACCGTGCCGTCAGGAAGCGCCGTAACCGCGCTCTTCAGATGCAGGACCCGCGTCACCGGCACGGCCACGATCTTCCATCCCCGGGGGCTCAGCAAAGCATCCAGTTGACGGATGCCGTCATCATTGGTCCGGGATGACGCCCCGACATACGCAGTGCGCCCGATCTTGAGCACATCGCCGCCGTCGAGCGTGCCGGGAGCCTCGATTTCGTGGACAGGGAGGCCGAGCGTGTCTGCCGCCGCCCGGGCCGTTGCGATCTCGCCCCGTCGAGATTCGGCGCCGGGCCGACCAATCACCACGATGTCGTCGAACACGACGAGGGCATCCTCGATGAAGACACCGTCGGGCTGGTCCGGCGCCGCGTCGACGTCGACGATCTGCCACCCTCGGTCTCGGTACACCGAGACGTACTCGCGCCACTGCGACAGGGCGAGGTCGGCATCAGCCTCGACCCGGTCAAGGTGGGTCAGCTCGCCCTGAGCGAGGAGCGGGGAGGGAACGCGGACGAGGAGTTTCGGCATCCGTTCAGAATGCCAGATTCCGCGCGGCGGTCTGGCTTAGCAGGTGTCTCAGACGCCCGGGTACGAGCGCTCGGGTGCGCCCGTGTACAGCTGCTGCGGCCGACCGATCTTGGTCTGCGGGTCGCCGTTCATCTCTCGCCAGTGCGCGAGCCACCCCGGAAGGCGACCGATCGCGAACAGCACGGTGAACATGCGCGTCGGGAAGCCCATCGCCTTGTACATGACGCCGGTGTAGAAATCGACGTTCGGGTAGAGGCGACGCTCCTTGAAGTAGTCGTCGTTGAGGGCGATCTCTTCGAGCTGCTTGGCAAGATCCAACAGCGGGTCGTGCACACCGAGCTCCGAGAGCACCTCGTCGGCTGACTCCTTCACGAGCTTGGCCCGCGGGTCGTAGTTCTTGTAGACCCGGTGGCCGAAGCCCATGAGCTTGACGCCGTCTTCTTTGTTCTTGACACGCTCGACGAAACGCTCGACACTCTCGCCCGAGTCGCGGATGCGGGCAAGCATCGAGAGGACCGCCTCGTTCGCTCCGCCGTGCAGTGGACCGTAGAGCGCGTTGATGCCGGCCGAGATCGACGAGAACTGGTTAGCGCCAGTCGAGCCGACCAGGCGCACCGTCGAGGTCGACGCGTTCTGCTCGTGGTCCTCGTGCAGGATCAGCAACCGCTCGAGTGCGCGGGAGATGACGGGGTTGACCTCGTACAGCTCGGACAGGACGCCGAAGTTGAGCTTGAGGAAGTTGTCGACGAAGCTCATCGAGTTGTCGGGGTAGAGGAACGCCTGACCGATGCTCTTCTTGTGCGCGTATGCGGCGATGACCGGGAGCTTCGCGAGAAGCCGGATCGTGTTGACCTCGACGTGCTCGGGGTTGTGGGGGTCGGACTCGTCTTCGTAATAGGTGGACAGGGCCGCAGTCGCCGCGGACAGCACCGACATCGGGTGCGCCGTCGGGGGCAGCGAGCCGAAGAAGCGCTTGAGGTCCTCGTGCAGCAGCGTGTGGCGACGGATGCGGTTATCGAACTCCGCGAGCTCATCAGCGGTGGGCAGCTCCCCGTAGATGAGCAGCCATGCGACCTCAAGGTACGTGCTGTGAGTCGCGAGCTGCTCGATCGGATACCCGCGGTAGCGCAGGATGCCGGCATCCCCGTCGATGTAGGTGATCGCCGACTTCGTCGATGCCGTGTTGACGAACCCGTAGTCCAAAGCCGTGAACCCGGTCTGCCGGGTGAGTGTTGCGACGTCGATGCTCGGCACTCCGTCGGTGCCGTGGAGCACGGGGAATTCGGCGGTCCGATCACCGACGGTCAGGATGGCCTTCTGCTGCGGGGTCTGCGCGTCGTCCACGGCGCCTCCTTGCATTGTCTGGGGCTGTCGTCGGCACCGGGACGGGTTCGCCGCCTCGCGGAGCCGTCCAAGCACGCGTCGGTGCCCGGGCTGCCCCTACAGCCTAGTAGTCGGCTCGGCCTACTGTGCGCACAGCCAAAGCGCTGGCGGTTTCGATGGAGGAACCCTCGCAGCGGGCTGCCCGAGCGGGGCGTGCGAGACACCTAGCCGGCGCGGAGGCGATGCGCCGCGGCGGCGATACGTTCATCGGTTGCCGTCAAAGACAGCCGGACATGGCGTGTGTGCTGTGCCCCATAGAAGACACCAGGCCCCACGAGGATGCCGTGCTGCGCGAACCACTCGACGGAGGTCCAGGCGTCCTCATCGCGCGTGAGCCACAGATACAGTCCGGCTTCGCTTCGTTCGACACGGAATCCGGCCTCCTCGACAGCGGGTCGAAGCAGCTCGCGCCGATGCCGGTAGAGCTCGCGCTGCTCGGCGACGTGCGTGTCATCGCGGAGAGCCGCGGCCATGGCAGCCTGAACAGGTGCGGGCGGCATCAGCCCCAGGTGTTTACGAGCTGTCAGCATCCCTTGGATGATCGCGGTGTCACCGGCGACGAAAGCTGCACGGTATCCGGCAAGGTTCGACTGCTTGCTCAGCGAATACACCGACAAGATCCCGGTGTTGTCCCCGTCGGTGACGCGGGGGTCTAGCGCGGACGGGATCGTCTCACGATCCCAGGGCGCATCCCAGCCGAGCTCGGCGTAGCACTCGTCGCTCGCCAGCACCGCACCGAGTTCTCGCGCCCGTTCACGGGCGACACACAGCGCAGCAGCATCCAGAACCGCCCCGTCGGGGTTCCCCGGCGAGTTGACCCAGATCAGCCGCGTGTCCTGGGGCCACTGGGTCGGATCGTCGGAAGCGATCGGCGTCGCCCCCACGACTCGTGCGCCGACCTCGTAGGTCGGGTATGCCGCAACCGGATGCACAACGACGTCTCCCGGTCCAAGACCCAGGAGCAGCGGCAGGAGCGCGACGAGTTCCTTCGACCCGATGGTCGGGAGCACAGCGTCAATCGTGAGTCCCGGAACTCCACGACGACGCGCGTACCAGTCGACGATCGCCTCCCTCAGCTGAGGCGTGCCGACGGTCTGCGGGTAGGCATGAGCATCGGTCGAGGCGGCGAGAGCTCGCGCGATCACCTCAGGAGTCGGATCTACCGGCGAACCGATCGAAAGATCGACGATCCCGTCCGGGTGCGAGCGGGCCTGCGCGGCGTAGGGCGCCATCGCGTCCCACGGGTAATCGGCCAGGTCGGCGACGCCCATCCGTCGAAGCCCGGGATCAGTGGTTCTGCGGAGGCAGCTCGGCAATGATCGGGTGATCCTTGGGGATCACCCCGACCTTGGCGGCTCCACCGGGCGAGCCAAGGTCATCGAAGAACTCGACATTCGCCTTGTAGTAGTCCTGCCATTCCTCGGGCAGGTCATCTTCGTAGTAGATCGCCTCAACGGGGCACACGGGCTCGCACGCACCGCAGTCGACACACTCATCCGGGTGGATGTAGAGGCTGCGTTCCCCCTCATAGATGCAGTCGACGGGGCACTCGTCGATGCAGGCACGATCCTTGACATCGACGCACGGAAGGGCGATCACATACGTCACAGAAGCAAGTCTAGTCGGCTGCCTCGGCCGCCCGACCGCGATCGACACGCTCGGGCCAAGCGACGACCAGGGCCGTCACGAGGGGAAGCCACAGGGTCCACACGACACCCAGAATCGACTGCGGCACGATCACCGAGCCACCGGCTCCGGTTCCCGAGAGCACGATTGTGATGCCCATGGCACCAAGCCCGGCGGCAAGCGCGGCCCACCGGTCGGCTGTCAGGAGGCGCACCGCGATGATCACTGCCGCTCCCGCCACCATCGCCAGCACGAGGCCCACCGGGATGCCGAGCAGACGGTAGGCATGGCTGACGGTTCCCGCGGCCCCATAGATCGCACCGACGATCAACGCGACCACCCACGCTGCAAGGCGAAGGAACGAGAAGCGCGGCACCGCAACACTGTATCGCGGCCGGGCGGTGGGAAGGCCTAGATGTGATGCCCAGGGACGTTGCTTCGTGAATCACTCCTGATCTGCTGACACGGGAAGGCCTCCCGTTGTGAAGTGGAGCTGTCTAAGGAACCGCTTCACGCAACAGGAGGCCTTCGTGTCCCACGCTAACGCTGCACTCACCCCACGCGCTCGGTTACGGCTGGCCAGACTCATCGTCGACGAGCGCTGGCCGGTCACCGTCGCGGCGAAGATGTTCATGGTCTCGCCGATCACCGCACGCAAATGGGCGACCCGGTATCGCACCGAAGGGCCGGCCGGGATGATCGACCGGTCCAGCCGCCCGCACACGATGCCGTCCAAGACACCGCCCGAGCTCGTCCGTCAGATCGTCCGACTGCGGTGGCGCCGCCGGCTCGGTCCGGTGCAAATCGCCGGTGAGCTGGGCGTCCCGGCCTCGACCGTCCACGCGGTGCTCACTCGCTGCCGCATCAACCGGCTGAGCCGCATCGACCGAGTCACCGGGGAACCGATCCGCCGCTACGAGCACGACCACCCCGGATCGCTCATCCACGTCGATGTCACCAAGTTCGGCAACATCCCCGATGGCGGCGGCTGGCGCTACGTCGGTAAACAGCAAGGCGATCGGAACCGGTCCGCGACCGTCGAACGCACCGGCGCGCCACGCTCAAAATGGCGTGGCCCACTGTTGGGCACCGCGTTCCTCCACACCGTCGTCGACGACTACTCCCGCGTCGCCTACGTCGAGATCTGCGCCGACGAGAAGGCTGACACCGCGATCGGAGTGCTCCGCCGCGCCGTCGCCTGGTTCAAAGACCGCAACGTCACGGTCGAGCGAGTCCTGTCCGACAACGGCTCGGCATACAAGTCCCACGCCTGGCGCGACGCCTGCGCGCAACTCGACATCCACCCAAAGCACACTCGCCCCTACCGGCCGCAGACGAACGGAAAGATCGAGAGATTCCACCGGACCCTCGCCGACGGTTGGGCCTACGCCCGCTTCTACCCGTCAGAAACCGAGCGCCGAAACGCGCTGCCGGGCTGGATCCACTTCTACAATCACCACAGGCGACACTCCGCAATCGGCGCCGCACCCATCAGCAGACTCAACAACCTCCCTGGGCATCACAGCTAGAGCGCCGAACCATGCGGTCAGCTCTTCGGCCGAGGCGGTGCCGAGAAGCGAGAACTCGACACCGGCCATCGCGACGGACTCTTCGCCGGGTGCGGCGTCCGCGGCGAACAGGGTCACGAGCCCTGAGAGGGCTCCGTGGGCGATCGCTTCCTTCGGTCCGTCGGTACGCGAGAACTCCCCGTACGTGTACAGCTCGAGTTCGCCGCCGAACACGGACTGGTAGAACGTGAGCGCTTCGCGGGCGGTGCCGTCGAAGTGCAGGTAAGGCACCAGTCCACTCATGTTGCGTGCCCCCGGGCCAGCGACCGGCGGATCAGCTTGTCGACCTCGACGACGATCGGGGGAATCAGGGCGAGGCCGATCGCGAGCCACCATTGCGCGGCATCCAGCGGCGTCGTCATGAGCAGCGCGTTCATGAAGTCGAGTTCGACCGAGAGGACTGTCAGCACGATCGGGATCCACATCCACTTCAGGGCGTTGCTGATCGGGGCGGCAAGACCGGATGCGGGATCGCGGCGCATCGCGAACCCGGCGAGGACCATGCCCAGGCTCAGCACGACGAAGGTCATCGTGACGGGGACCGACGGCTCGGTCTGACTCGGGGTTCCCGGCGAGAGCAGCATTGCGGCAAGCGCGGCGCCGAAGATCGCGACGCCGTACAGCAGCCACTGGCCGATCGAGCGGGGGTTGGCCAACGGAATCTTCGTGTTCCGTGGCGGCTGCGACATGAGTCCTGCCGGGCTCGGGTCGAGCGTGATGACGAGCACGGGGAAGAAGGTGATGAAAAAGCTCAGGAACAGCACCATCAGTGGTGTGATCGGGGTGCCGTTGTTGATGTCGAAGATGCTCGAGACCAGGAACAGCAGCACGAGCGAGAACAGGCCCGCCATCTGGTAGCGGATGTAGCTGACGATCTTGTCGTAGATCGTGCGACCGAGCCGGATCGCCTCGACGAGCGTGCCGAAGTTGTCGTCGGTGAGGATCATCTTGCCGGCCTGCTTGGTCACCTCGCTTCCCGAACCCATCGCGACACCGATATCGGCTTGCTTGAGGGCCGCGGCGTCGTTGACGGCATCCCCGGTCATCGCGACGACATCGCCGCGCTCTTGCATGAGGCGGGCGATCCGCAGCTTGTCTTCGGGGGTGACGCGGCCGAACACGTGGAGCTCGGGCAGGCGCGCGGTGAGTTCTTCGTCGCTGAGCGCCCGCAGCTCGGGGCCGCTGATCGCGCCGGGGCCGAGGCCCAGCTCTCGCCCGATTGCGGCTGCTGTCACGGCGTGGTCGCCGGTGATCATCCGCACCTCGATGCCTGCCTCGCCCGCGATGCGGACCGCCTCGATCGCCTCGGGGCGCAGCGGATCGATGATGCCGACGAGAGCGACGAAGGTGAACTCCTCGGCAAGCGACATCGGGTCGGCCTTGGCTGCCGCCTCCTTACCGGCGAGGTCTCGCACGGCGATCGCCAGGACCCGCAGGCCATTGCGGCTGAGCTCGGCGTTAGCCTCCAGGATGCTGTCTTTCGCGTCCGCGATGGGGACGACGCCCTCGGCGGTGACGACGTGCGAGCAGCGATCGATCACGACATCCGGCCCGCCCTTCATCGTCGCCAGGAACGTCTCGGTTCCCTGCAGCGGCGCGTGGTGGAAGGTCACCATGAACTTGTACGCCGAGTCGAATGGCACCTCGGCTTCGCGAGGGTAGGCGCGGCGGCTCTCTTCGGCATCCACGCCGAGCTTCGCGGCCAAGACCACGAGAGCAGCCTCGGTCGGGTCGCCCACGACGACCCCGGCATCCGAAACCGTCGCGTCGGAGTTCAGGCACAGGCCGTAGGCGAGCGGCGTGAAGTCGGGCACATCTTTGCCGGCCGCATGACGGAGGGCCCCGGTCTTGCGGTAGCCCTCGCCCTCGACGGTGAACCACTGCCCGAGCGCGTAGAGCTTGGTGGCGGTCATCTGGTTGAGGGTCAGTGTTCCGGTCTTGTCGGAGTTGATCGCGGATGTCGCACCGAGCGTCTCGACGTCGCTGAGGTTCTTCACGACAGCGCGGTGTTCGGCCAGTTGCCGGGCACCGTACGCGAGCATCCCCTGCACGAAGGTCGGGAGGGCCGACGGGATCGCCGAGACAGCCATCGCGATGCCGACGAGTAGCACCGTCGCGATCGTCTCGCCGCGCAGGAGCCCCAGGATGATCATGATCGCGACGGCACCCCACGCGACGAACCCGAGCACCTTCGTCAGGCCGTCGAGCTCGCGCTGCAGCGGCGACTTGGAAGGCGCGACGGCGGTGAGCATCGCCGCGATCTGGCCCATCTGGGTCGACATCCCGGTTCCGGTGACGACCATTGCGGCGGTACCGCGCGTGACAGTGGTGTTCTGCCACAGCATGTTGGCGCGGTCGCCGAGAGCAACGTCGTGGCCGTCGATTGTCGCGACATCCTTATCAACGGGCGCGCTTTCGCCGGTCAGTGCTGCTTCCTGGGTTTGCAGGTTCGCGGAGCGCAGGATGCGGCCATCGGCCGGCACGAGATCGCCGGCCTCGAGCTGCACGAGGTCGCCGGGCACGATCTCGGGAGCGGGCACCTCGCGCAGCGATCCGTCTCGCACGACCTTCACGTGCGGGATCTGCAGCTTCGAGAGCCCGTCGACGCTCGCGCGGGCGGCAAGCTCTTGCCGGGTGCCGAGCACGACGTTCAGCACGATGAGGGCAGCGACGATGAACGCCACGGCGAACTGGGCGATGATGAGGCTCACCACGACCACCGCGACCAGCATGAGGTTCATGGGGTCGGCGAGCATCCGCAGGGCAATCGTCCAAGCGCTCGGCGCCGGGGGAGCGGGGATCGTGTTCGGGCCGCCCGTTGCCAGGCGTCGGGCTGCATCAGCCGAGGTCAGGCCGGACGCGGCATCCGTCCCGAGACTGCGGACGATGGCGTCCGAATCGAGGGTCCACCACGCGGTGGTATCGGATGCCCGCGCCGGTGTGGCCTGCGTGGATTGTGGTCTGGTCTGCTCGGTCATGCCGGTCCCTTCGCCGCGCCCGATCCTATCGAGGCGAGCACGTTCGCCGACAGTGCCGTTCATCGCTCGTCGAGGCTCGAATGCCCAGCATTCTCACGGGTGGTCTCCGAGCCTCTTCATAACTGCCGGTCGTACCGTCGAAGAGTGCGTTTGGCAGTACACGAGTTCGGCAGCGGCGACCGTACCGCCGCCATCGTTCACGGCATCAGCGGATCGGGCCTGCTCTGGCAGGATTTCGCTGAGCGACTCTCCCGGAGACACGGGATGCGAGTGCTCGCCGTCGATCTGCGTGGTCACGGCTCCAGCCCCCGGTCGGAGCACTATCGCCTCCGGGATTTCACTGACGATCTCGTCGAGACCCTGCCGACAGACCTCGACCTTGCGATCGGGCACTCGCTCGGTGGGCGAGCCCTTGCCGACGCCGCCGAGCGGCTGAAGCCGCACCGGGCGATCTACCTCGACCCGGCACTCGACGTCGACGCGGGGGTTGCTGGTCGTCGCCTGCTGACCTACCGGATGGCGGGTCCTGTTGTGGCGCGCATGCTCTCGGTCGTTGACCCGGCCGTGCCGGCGCCGCTGCGTCGCCGGCTGCGGGCGAGCACCCGCCGCTGGGATCGCTTCATGGCGCTGTCGGTCGTGCAGGAGCTGGATGCCCACCGCGTCGAACCCGCGCCGCCTCCTGTGCCGTCAACGATCGTGAAGGCGACGAAGTCCCGCCTTCTTCGGAGCCGCTACCTCGAGCGACTCAAGGCCTATGGCTGGGATGTGCGGGAGTTCCTCAGCCGGCACGAGATGCAACTCCTCAAGCCTGAGGCACTGCTCGACGCTCTCGAGGATGTGCTGCGCGCACCGACGCGAGCCCTGAGCGCGGTCTGAGTCTTCGCTGGCAGACCTCAATCGAGGTCGATGCGTTGACGCGCCTCGGGAACATCCCAGGCGTTCGGACCGTCTTCCGCTGACTCGGTTGAAGCAATCCCGGGGCACCATCCGGTGATCGCCATCGCCACGAGGGCGAGTGAGCCAAGCAACGCGGGAACAGCCAGAGCCCAGACACCCGTGGTCGCCGCGCTCCCGGCGATGACTGCGACAAAGACGGCCGCCGCCCACCGTGCGATGCGCTCGCCGCGCGTGATCGTGCAGACCCGGAGCAGGCTCACGGGGTGCTCGTGGCGTCCTGGGTCGCGTTCTGCTGCGCGATCTGGCGACGCACGTCATCCATATCGAGGCCTTCGACCGCGGTGATCACCTGCTCGAGCTGGGGAGCGGGCAGCGCGCCCGGCTGCGAGAAGACGAGGATGCCGTCGCGGAAGGCCATGAGCGTCGGGATCGAGGTGATGCGGAAGCCCGCCGCGAGCTGCTGCTGAGCTTCGGTATCGACCTTCCCGAAGACGATGTCGGGGTGCTCTTCCGACGATTTCTCAAAGACGGGACCGAACATGCGGCACGGCCCGCACCACGCTGCCCAGAAGTCGAGCAGCACGATGCCGGAGTCATTGATGGTCGTCTCGATCGTCTCGAGGGTGATCTCACGGGTTGCCATGATCTGTATCATACCCTAGGGGGTATACCCCTCGGGTGGATTCCGTACTGTTCGTGTCGGGAACTGCCTGCTCTGCTCAGAAAGGACCCCTCATGCGCCGCATCCGTCTTGCCTTGGCCGCACTGGCCGCCGTCGTTCTCGCGACGAGTCTCGCGGCCTGCTCGGCGACGCCATCGGTCGAGGTTCCCGAGGGCGCTGTCATCATCGACGTGCGGACGCCCGACGAGTATGCCGAGGGGCACCTCGAAGGTGCGATCAACGTCAACCTGCAGTCGGGTTCGTTCGAGCAGCAAATTGCCGAGCAGCCCCTCGACGGCACCTACATCGTCTACTGCCGCACCGGAAACCGGTCGGCACAGGCCGTCTCGATCATGACGGACCTCGGCTTCACGGATGTCACCGATGCCGGCGGCGTCAGCGACGCGTCAGCTGCGACCGGCATCCCGATCGTCACCGACTGACCTGCTCAGCCCGCGCGACCCGACCGCGGCACGAAGCGGGGAACCCAGCGCACGAAGGCGGCCGCGCCCAGGAGCCCGAGTACACCGACCGCGCCGGTTGCCACCGACAGGGTCGAGACCGCCGCGATCCCCGAGACGAGCAGCGGTGCTGCGGCCCCACCGGCGTCGGTGAACATGCGCCACGACCCGAGGAACGGGGCGGGGTCCGTGCGCGGGGCGACGTCGGCGCCGAGGGTGAGCAGGATGCCGCTGGACAGCCCATTGCCGACCCCCAGGACCGCGGCGAACATCGCGAACCACATCGCCGACGAGTCGAAGTCGTGCGTGAAGGCGAGTGCGAGGAATCCGAGGCCCATCAGCAGCATCGCGGGAAGGGCTGCCCACAGCCGTCCGAAGCGGTCCATGACCTGGCCGCTCGCATAGAAGAGGGCGAAATCGATCGCGCCCGAGACGCCGACGACGAGCGCAATGGTCTGCGCGTCGAGCCCGATCGACACGCCCCACAGTGGCAGAACCACCTGACGGGCAGATCGCACCGCAGCCAGCGACGCCGCAGCAACCCCGAGCCGTGACAGGACGGCCCGGTAGCGCCAGGCGACGGCGAAGACGCTCTCGCGGCTCCCCGGAACCCGGATGCTGCCGGTGATCGCCTCGCCCGTGTCCTCTTCATCGAGTTCTTCTCGGGTCTTCTCCGCAGCCGCATCCGATTCGGCATCCGTCTCGACCGCCGAGAACAGCTGTTCGGGGTCCGCCCCGAAGACGACGAGCAGCACGGTGGCCAGCAGGCACACCCCGAAGAACCAGATAGCAGCGTGTTCGTCACCGAAGGCGGCAAGAAGCGCAGCCGCGACGAAGGGACCCACGAACATGCCCAGCCGGAATGTGCCGCCCAGCAGCGACATCCCGCGGGAACGGAACGATAGCGGTACGCGCGTGGTCATGAACGAGTGCCGGGCCAGTCCGAAGGCAGCGGCGCACACCCCGATGAGCAGCACGGATGCTGCGAGCACGCCGAGCACGGGAGCCACGATCATGCCTGCCACCCCGAGCAGGGCGAGTGTGCCGGCAACCGCCATCGTGATGCGTTCACCGAAACGCGCGACGGCCCAGCCGGCAGGGAGGTTCCCCGCGAGTTGGCCCACCACGAGGGCCGAGGCCACGAGCGCTGCTCCTGCGACATCGGCACCCAACTGCGCCGCGATCACGGGAATGAGGGGGATGACGGCGCCCTCACCCAGAGCGAAGAGCACCGTCGGGAGGTAGACCATCGGTCCGAATCGCCACAGCACATCCCGCGCGCGGATCGGGGCGGGAGGATCGGACATCGGTTCCACGTTAGTCTGGACTGTCATGCTCGAACTCGATCTATCCGCCGACATCCAGGCCCTGCGCTCCACTTTCAACGACATCCAGTCCGTCGTCGACGTCGATGCGCTCGCCGCAGAGATCGCGCGGCTGAGTGACGAGGCTGGCGCGCCGGACCTCTGGGACGACCCCGAGCAGGCGCAGAAGGTCACGAGCGCCTTGAGTCACCGACAGGCTGAGATGTCTCGCATCACCGCCGTCGCCCAGCGGCTCGATGACCTCGAAGTGCTCGTCGAACTTGCCAACGAGATGGAAGACGAGGAGTCGGCGGCCGAGGCGCGACGTGAGCTTGTCGAGCTCGAGAAGGTCATCGGCGACCTCGAGGTGCAGACCCTGCTCGACGGGGAGTACGACGATCGGTCCGCGGTCGTGACGATCCGCTCGGGCGCCGGGGGCGACGATGCCACCGATTTCGCCGAGATGCTCATGCGCATGTACCTGCGGTGGGCCGAGCGGCACAAGTACCCCGTGAAGGTCATGGACACCTCCTACGCCGAGGGTGCCGGCATCAAGTCGGCGACGTTCGAGATCGACGCCCCCTACGCGTACGGCACGCTCTCGGTCGAGGCCGGAACCCACCGCCTTGCGCGGATCAGCCCGTTCGGTGCTGCCGACAAGCGGCAGACCTCGTTCGCGGCTGTCGAGGTGATCCCGGTCATGGAAGAGGCGGTCGAGGTCGACATCCCCGAAGGGGACATTCGCGTCGATGTCTTCCGCTCGTCCGGTCCCGGCGGCCAGTCGGTCAACACGACAGACTCCGCCGTTCGCATCACCCACATCCCCACCGGGATCGTGGTGTCGATGCAGAACGAGAAGAGCCAGATCCAGAACCGCGCCGCCGCCATGCGCGTTCTGCAGACCCGGCTGCTGCTACTCAAGCGTGAAGAAGAAGCGGCCAAGAAGAAGGAACTGGCAGGCACCATCACCGCCAGCTGGGGCGACCAGATGCGTTCCTACTTCCTGTACGGCCAACAGCTGGTCAAGGACCTGCGCACCGGTCACGAGGTCGGAAACCCTGCTGTCGTGTTCGACGGCGACCTCGACGGGTTCATTGCCGCAGGCATCCGGTGGCGCAAGCGCAAGGATGACGACGACTGACGCTTCGCTCCCGCGTCGACGGCGGGGAGCCTGAACGTTCTCGATGAAGACTGCGCCGCCACGGGTGTCGCACCCGGCGGTGATCACCTGCGCGCTTAGGCTCAGATCGCCATGATCCGGTTCGAGAACGTCACCAAGCGATACCGGGGCACCGCGAAACCCGCCCTCGACCAGGTGAGCTTCGAAGTGCTCCGCGGCGAGTTCGTGTTCCTCGTGGGTGCGTCGGGGTCGGGTAAGTCATCCTGTCTGCGCCTCATTTTGCGAGAGGACATCGCCACCTCTGGCAACGTCCTCGTGCTCGGGCGCGACCTGCGCACCCTCGCCAACCGCAAGGTGCCCTACTTCCGCCGCCACGTCGGCGCCGTCTTCCAAGACTTCCGGCTGCTGCCGAACAAGACGGTCTTTCAGAACGTCGCGTTCACACTGCAGGTCATCGGCTCCTCGCGCGGGTTCATCAGGCAGGCGGTTCCCGAGGCGCTCGCCCTGGTCGGACTCGCCGACAAGCAGAAGCGGATGCCGCACGAACTCTCGGGTGGTGAGCAGCAGCGCGTCGCGATCGCCCGCGCGCTGGTGAACCGCCCTCAGGTGCTGCTGGCCGATGAGCCCACCGGGAACCTTGACCCTGCGACATCCATCGACATCATGCAGTTGCTCGCGCGGATCAACGCCGGCGGCACCACCATCGTGATGGCAACCCACGAGGCGGGCTTCGTCGATCAGATGAAGCGGCGCGTTATCGAGCTGCGCGGCGGCCAGATGATGCGTGACGAGCGCCACGGTGGCTACGGCGACACGTCGGGTCTGCCGCGGCTTCAGCCCGAGCAAGTGCGCGGTGCGGCTGCGGCTGCTGCGCTCACCGCGGTCCTCGAACTGCAGCGTGAGGTCGGCATCGAGCCGACAGTGACAGATGCCGAGATCGCCGTCGCCGCGGCAGTCGACATCGCTGACGACCCATCGACGGCGTCTGTGGCCTCCGCCCTCGCTGAGGTGCGACCCGCTCCCGTCGACCCCGATGTGCCGGCCCCGGCTGTCGCTGAGGTTCCGGTGGAGGCGGCTCCGGCACCGTCACCCGAAGAGCGACCCGCATCCGCGCCGAATGCACCGTCGGTGCCGCCCGAATGGCAGGTCTCCGCGGCGCAGTCCGCAGCCGCTCCGCGACCCACGACGCAGCCTGTGCCTGTCATCGACATCCCCGAAGTCGAGGTCGAAGAGCTGGGGCTGGCAGAGCGGCTGGGGTTGGCCGGCGAGCACGGCGATGATGAAGTCGGGCCCACCTCATGAGGGCCGGGCTCGTCTTCGGTGAGGCGCTGAGCGGCCTGCGCCGCAATGCGTCGATGGTGATCTCCGTCGTCTTGGTGACCTTTGTCTCTCTGACCTTCGTCGGCGCTGCGATGCTCATGCAGCTGCAGATCGGCACGATGCGCACCTTCTGGGCCGATCGCGCCCAGGTGCAGATCTACATGTGCAGCTCCCTGTCGCAGGTTCCCACCTGCGCAAACGGAGTCGCGACGCAGGAGCAGATCGACGGCGTCCGAGCCAAACTCGATTCGGATTCGCTTGCTCCACTGATCAGTGACCTGCAGTTCGATAGCGCCGAGCAGGCCTACCAGGATGCGATCGATCTGCTCGGAGAGGAGTACAACGGCATCCTCACCGCCGACCAGATCGGTGCGCAGTTCCGAATCACGCTCGCAGACCCGACCAAGTCAGCAGTGATCTCCGAGGCGTTCTCGGGATCGGACGGGGTGGATGAGGTCAAGGACCAGCTGCAATACCTCGAGCCGTTGTTCTCTGCGCTGACCGTCGCGACATACGTCGCCGTCGGGATCGCGGGGCTCATGCTCATCGCGGCAGTGTTGCTCATCTCGACGACGATCCGCTTGTCGGCGTATGCGCGAAGACGCGAACTCGGCATCATGCGGCTCGTCGGAGCATCCAATCGGTTCATCCAAACGCCCTTCATCCTCGAGGGTGTGTTCGCTGCGCTCATCGGCTCGGTACTGGCGAGCGTCGCCGTCGTAGCCGGAGTGCAGTTCGGTGTGCAGGACTACCTGCGTTCACGCATCCCGTTCGTGGCGACCTGGGTCGATACCGCCGATGTGCTGGTGGTCATTCCCGTCCTCATCGGGATCGGCATCGTGCTCGCCGCGTTCTCGGCGGGCTTCGCGATCCGGCGCTGGCTTCGGGCCTAGTCGGCGGGAGCGAGGAGAACAGCGATGGCGCAGGATCCGCGAGCACCACAGCCGGTGGGGTCCGCGCCGGCTTGGGGGATTGCGGGCATCATCCTCGGGCTCGGCCCTCTGCTGCTGTTCGCGGTGGCCGCTGCGGCAAATCTCGGTGGCCCGCTGATCTCGGTAGCAGTGTTCGGGCTTCCGGTGCTCGCGACGACGGTGTTCGCCGTGCTTGTCATCCGTCGCCTCCTGCGCGCCCGGCAGATCGGCTGGGGCTACACGGTTGCTGCCGTGACGATCTTCGCCGGCGTTGTCGGCTACCTGCTGTGGTTCTTCCTCGCACTGTTGGCGATCCAGTTCGGCAACGGGCCGGCCTGACCCGCCGACTGCCGCGCAGCCAGCGCTTGGTACACTGGTGGGCTGCGTCGAAAGGAGGTGCCATGCCACGCGAACGCGGAGAGAAAGTCATCGCGACCAATCGTCGTGCGCGCCACGAGTACTCCATCGAGAAGACGTACGAGGCAGGCTTGGTGCTCACCGGCACCGAGGTGAAGTCGCTGCGCCAGGGACGTGCGAACCTGAGCGACGGATACGCCTACATCGATGGCGGTCAGGCGTTCCTGGATTCGGTTCATATCCCCGAGTACTCGCAGGGGCATTGGACGAACCACTCTGCTAAGCGTGTACGCAAGCTGTTGCTGCACAAGGACGAGATCATCAAGCTCAGCCATGCCGTCTCGGCGGGCGGATACACCCTCATCCCGATGAAGCTCTACTTCTCGGACGGGCGCGCCAAGGTCGAGATCGCGGTGGCCAAGGGTAAGGCCGAGTACGACAAGCGTCAGACGCTGCGCGAGCGCCAGGACAAGCGCGAGGCCGAACGCGCCATGCGCACCAAGAACCGCCTGGGGGAGTAGCCGGCGTCCGTCAGTGGGCGCTGAAGCGTGCCTCGACGGCCGCGCTGACCACGATCTCGGCGGGCTGCAGTTCCAGAGGGGCGCCCGCGTCCATCGAGCTTGCCGCCATCATCGTTCGGGGAGACGGGCCGGGTGCTGCACCCGCGGCTCCGCCTCCGAGCAGGCCCACGTCGGCCACCTCGACGGCGGTGACTTCAGCGAGTCCGAGGGCCGCAGCGTAGGCGGTCGCGCGGGTCATCGCGATCCGGACCGCCTGGGCTGCGACATCCGCTTCGACAGCCGCGCGGGTCGCGTCGGTGAGCATCCACTGCACCCCATCGACCTGGATCGCGTCGAGCTCGGCGATCTCACCGAGCCATCCCGAGAGCGCGTCGAGGTTGGCGAACGTCGCCGACACGTCCAGCGACGCGTGGTGCACGAGAGGGAGCTGCTTGCCCTCGGAGTTCCACGGGCGCTCGGACCGCACGGCGAGCCGGCCGGTGGACCACTCGCGGATCTCGCCCGCGTCTTGTCGGGCCGTGAGCGCGGCGCGAAGCATGCTCGCGGCATCCGTCGCTCTGCCCATGACGTCGGTTCGTTCGCCGCCTTCGGTCCGGATCGTGAGCCGCGCCACGGCCTCTTCGGGAGCAACCCGGGTCTGGTGGTCGCCGCGGACGGTGATGATGACATCGCGCATGAGTGTGACTCTACGTCGTGCGACTGAGCGCCGGGAATGCGTAGGATGCGGCATCCGTTGTATCCTGTAGAGCTCGGGTGCTCTCGCATCCTGAACCTTCGAAACTCCACAGTGTGACAGCGGCCCTTCGCAAGAAGGACTCACGGGGATGATCGGTTTCGACATCGTCTGCGAATTCGCGAGAAGCGGGCCGAGGATGCGGGGTTATCTCGTAAACGCCCCCTGCAAACAAATAACTGCCAATAAGAAGCAGTCTGACTTCGCCCTCGCTGCCTAAGCAGCGAGCCCGAGTCCGTTAGCCCGTAGGCGATCCCGCTACGGTTCCTAGCGTCATCTAGGGGATCTTGCTGCGTGACGGCGCCTGGACGTCACGCGGGACTTCTCCCAGGCTGGGCTTGTCGACTTAGGTGTCTGTGACAAAGGTCGGAGCCGAGCAGAACGCTTTCACAGAATGCGCCCGGAGAAGGCGCGATGACCCAGCGATGGACGGGGGTTCGATTCCCCCCATCTCCACAACGGCACACAGAAGATGGATGCCGAAGCCGCTGTCACACTGTCGGAGGGAGCCTCCCGGACCCGCGCGGTTGCGCCGGTCGGGCAGGCTCTTCGTATTTCCCGCGCGTGCGAGGATGCTGTTATGCCCGGCTCTCCGCTCATCTCGGCCCAGGAACTTCACGATCTGCTCGAGGCCGGAAGCGGCATCCGGCTTCTCGACGTGCGCTACCGCCTCGACAAGCCGGACGGTCGGGACGACTACCGTGCTGGGCACCTTCCGGGTGCGGTGTATGTCGACATGGACACCGAACTTGCGACGCACGGTGCGCCGTCTGAGGGTCGGCACCCGCTGCCATCGCGCGCGACGCTGCAGGATGCCGCCCGCCGCTGGGGGCTGCACGCGGGTGACGCCGTGGTCGTCTACGACGATTACCGCTCTGTCTCTGCGGCGCGAGCCTGGTGGCTGCTTCGGGGCGCCGGCGTCAGAGACATCCGCGTTCTCGACGGCGGCCTGTCGGCGTGGCGGGCGGCCGAACTCTCGCTCGAGACGGGCGACGTGTCACCCGAACCGGGATCGATCGTGTTCGACGGCATGGATGAGGGCATCTCAATCGATGAGGCTGCAGCCTGGCCGCAGCGCGGGGTGCTGCTCGACGCGCGTGCACCCGAGCGTTACCGCGGTGAATCCGAGCCGTTCGATCCCGTTGCCGGGCACATCCCCGGCGCGGTGAACCTGCCCGCCGATGCGGTGCTCGAGGGATCGAACTTCGCATCGGCCGCGGCAATCCGGGCCGCGTTCGAGGGTGCCGGCGTGAGCGACCTCACCCCCGCCGCTGCCTATTGCGGCTCGGGCCTGACCGCCGCGCACACGGCGCTCGCCGGAGCGGTGGCAGGCGTGGAGGTCTCGGTCTATCCCGGCTCATGGAGCCAGTGGTCCAACACGCGAGGCCGCCCCGTCGCGACAGGCGCCGAGCCGGGAGCCTGAGGGGCGCACACCGCGGCGAAGGGGCTGGATCAAGACCGCACCCGGTGTCACACTGCCCCTATGACGAAGTTCATGATCTCGTTCCCAAGCTCGGCCATGGTGGTGCCTGACGACGAGTGGGAAGCCGTGGGGGAAGCTGCGCATGCGGTGATTCGCGACGCGAAGGCGGCAGGAGTGTACGTCTTTGGCGGTGGTATCAATGAGAGCGTCGCGCCCGTGACCGTCGACGGCGAGGGAGTCGTGACCGAGGGCACGTATCCGAGCACCGGTGACATGTTCGGCGGATACACGATCATCGAGGTGCCGACGGCCGCCGAAGCATACGAGTGGGCGGCGAAGATCGCGGTGGCGTGCCGCTGCCCGCAGGAAGTGCGTGAGTTCCAGTACGACCCCGAGTCCTGAGCTTGTGCCCGAGGGGTCGCAACACGCCGTTCATGCCCGCGTCGCTGCGGCGTGTTGCGACCCCTCGCGTGCGAGGCCGATGCGTCCACACGCCAACTGTTGCGTGAGCGTCAGCGCCAGAGAGTCTCGATCGGGATGTCGTGGTCCACGATCCGCTCCGCGGCGCGGTGGCCCGAGAACATCGCTGCGGGAACTGTTGCGGGGTCGTCGGTCCAGGTCGCCTCACCGGCCAGGTGCAGCACGCCGCCGATCGGCGTCGCGAGGTCGTCGTGGTCGGCGGTCGTCGAACCGAGCGTCATGTACGCGTACGAGCCGCGGGTGAACGGGTCGTCGTGCCAGGACGTGATCGCAACGCTCGTGGGTTCGACGACACGGTCGCCATAGAGCCGGCGCAGCTGCGCGAGGATGTCGGCGACGACGCGCTCGGCATCCCACCCGGCGACCTCGCGGGCCGTGGGGCCGGCAGCGAACGTCAGGAGCGTCGGCGTTCCGTGGAGCGCCGTCAGGTCGTACCAGGAGTGCCACGCCCGGCTTTCGGGTCCCTGCTGACGGATGGCATACACGCCCTCACCCCAGAACTTCGTCGGGAACCGCAGAAAAACCTTCTCGAACGCGTTCATCGTCAGGCGCGAGAGTGCGCCCGCGACGGGCTCGGGAAGCGGGGGACGGATGACGAACTCGTCCGACTGCAAGACCCCCACAGCGACAGTGACCACGGCGGTGCCACCCACGAACGAGCCCTGCGATGTCGAGACGACGACGCCGTCATCCGACCACTCGACGCTCGTGACGACATGCTCGAGACGGATGTCGAGTCCGTCGGCCAGCCGCGTCGCGAGCACGTCGTAGCCGTCCGGAAACACGACTTCATCTCCCTCGATCGCGTCGTCGTCGAGACCGTGGGCGGCGAGATCTTCGATCCAGGCGCCGTACTGCTCTTCAGCCCGGTGCTCGAGGTACTCGCGCACGCGCTGCGTCCGTTCGGCATCCCATCCCTGGTCCGCGAGCGCCTGTTCGGTGACGTCGCGGTACGAGGCCTCGGGTGCGGATCCCGCGATCACCGCGAGCAACGCCGCATCGACGGTGTGGATGTCGTCCGCGAAGGCGCGGGCCTTTGCATCCGAGAGTCGCATGCCGTCCGGGCCGTAGTAGGCGATCGGCCGACTGTCGGGTTGGTAGCCGCCGACCGTGAACTCGACCGTGCGCATCCCGAACCCCTCGGCTGCCGCAGCGACGGGGCTGTCCGTGATGCCGTGGATCCAGGATGCGCCGAGATCAGTCACCTCACCGCCCGTGCGATCGGTCTGCAAGCGACCGCCCACCCGGTCCCTGGCTTCGAGGATGACGGCGGTGCGGCCCGCGGCGGCGAGCAGTCGCGCAGCGGTGAGCCCCGAAATCCCGGCGCCGATGACAACAGTGTCGAAGCGTTCCATGCCCTGATTCTCCACCGTCCGGGTGCTCACGGGCAGCAGGATGTCAGGGGCGGCGCCCCAGCAGTGCGTCGACCGCCGCCGTCACAAACGACGCGGCAGCCCCGAGCGCCAACGCGACCCCGGCTGCGACCGGGGAGAGCGATCCTCCCTCGAACGGCGGGAGCACGAACATCACGAACGATGCGACAGTCAGCATCCCGCCGAGGATCACGGTCGAGACGCGACGGATGACGCCCGTGACGACGCGGCGATCCCGATCGTCGGCGAAGAGGCGGATCTTCACGGTGAGTTTGCCGTCGGCAAGATCACCGACGATGGTCTCGATCCGATCGGGAAGCCGCCGTAAGCGCGGGAACGCGCCGAGCGCGGAGCGCCCGATCGCCCCGGCCAGAGCCCGCGGGCGCAACTGCGACAGGATGAGCGCCTGCGCGGCATCACGCGACTCGCCGATGACATCCATCGTCGGTGCCGCGGTGCGGAGGGTCCCCTCGAGGATCGCGAAGGCACGACCCGCAGCCACGAGGTCGGGTGGAAGTGCGGTGCCGTACCGGGTGAAGAGGTCGCTCGCGTTGTCGATCGTGCGCAGGGTGACGCGGGAGCCGCTGCCGAGATCGTGGGTGACGAACTCCGCGAGTGCGCGCCGGAATCCCGGTTCATCGGCGGGGTTTGCCAGCGGCATGATCGCCAGCGCGGCATCCGCAACGCGTCGGGTGTCGCCCTGCAGGAACGCGATCGCAAGGTCTTGCACTGTCTGGCGCAGATCCCGGTCGAGGCGCCCGACCGAGCCGAAGTCGATGAGTGCCGGCGTGCCGTCGGGGTCGATGATGACGTTGCCCGGATGCAGGTCGGCATGAAAGACGCCGTCGATCACGAGCTGGCGCAAGAAGCTGCGCAGAACGGTGCGCAGGGCATCCTCGATCTCGTCGGTCTGCCCCTCGCGCCGCAGCGCCGTGATCGTCTCGCCGTCGATGAACTCCATCGTGAGCACGCGATCGGTGGAGAGGTCGGGGAAGAACCGCGGGATGCGTACCTCGTCGCGCGCCGACCGCGCCGACTGGGCGAGACTCTCGAGGTTACTCGCCTCGCGCGCGAAATCGGCCTGATTGCGCAGGTCTTGGGCGTACTGCTTGGCGATGTCGAGCGCGCCGAACTGGCGGGCCTGCTTGAGGCGGCGGGTCGCCCAGCCGGCCAGGCGCAGCATGATGTCGATGTCACAGTCCAGCAGGGCGCGGATGCCGGGACGCTGCACCTTCACGGCCACAACCGTGCCGTCATCCAGCGTGGCCCGGTGCACCTGGGCGATGGATGCCGCAGCCAGCGGCTCCACATCGAAGGTCGCGAAGCGGCTGCGGCGCTCGCCGAGTTCGCGCTCAAGGAGTTCTTCGATCTGCGCGGCCGGAGCGGGGTTGACTTCCTTCTGCAGGCGCGAGAGCTCGCGAACCCATTCGGTCGGCAGGATGTCGTCGCGTGTCGAGAGGAGCTGCCCGGCCTTGATGAAGCCGCCACCTGCTTCTTCGAGCGCTTCGCGCAGGCCCCGTGCCTGGCGTGCACGAAGATCGGCAGTCGCGGGGTCGTAGCTGAAGTCGAGCTTGCGGAACGGGAGAAGGCCGTGGCGCCGAGCCAGACCCCAGATCTGCCGGAACCGAGCCCGACGCTGCCGCCAGGTCAGGGGCTTCTCGCCCGCCGCCGCAGCAGCAAGGTCGGAGAATCGGGGTGGCGCGAACAGCGACGAACTCACGATTCGATTCTTCCGTGTCTTGCGGCGCCCCGGGTCAACCGGGTTACGGTGGGGCGATGACTGACGTGGATACCGACACCCAGGCATCCGTCGCCGGAAACTCGGTGCTCCCCGGTGTTGAGATCGTCGCTGCCATCCGTCGTGTCGCGACGGTGGCGGCCCTCGCTCTCCTTGCGTACATGACCTTCACGCGAGGCAGCGCTGGCGCATGCGTCGGCGGAGTCGGCGCAGACGGCGGCTACATCGACGCGAATGGCGATCCGACTGACGTGGCGCCGCAGTGCATCTCGCTGGCGCTGGAGCCGGGCCCGGTGGTGATCATCGCCGTTGTGCTCACCTTCATCGTCGCGCTCACTCTCGTGATCCGACGAGCGCAGACGGTTCCGGCGGCGCTGCGGATTCTCGACCGCGCGACACTTGTCATCCTCGCTATCGCCGCGGTATCGCTGGTCGTCTCGCTCGTCTGGTTCGGACTTCTGCCCATTCGCGACTGGAGCCCCGACGGCGAGTGGGGATTTGTCTTCCCCTTCCCATTCGGGTCGGTCGATCTCTCGATCACGCCGATGCAGGCATCCGTTAGCGGCTAATCACGCGCGGTCGCGGCGCGGCGTGGCGAACCACGTCGCGAGGATGAACGCGCCGACCAGGCCGAAGACCAGCCAGGTGAGCGCCGCGCCCACCCAGCCGGTGACGAAGAAGCCGAACATGAGCGCTGCGAACCACAGCAGCGCCACGAGGGCGAGCGTCATGAGCATGAGCAGGATGCCGCGCAGCGGTGACCGGGCGAACAAGCCGAAGCCCCAGGCGGTGCGCTGCGGAACCCCGAAGACGGCAGGCAGCAGGATGGCGGCGACCACGAGCGCGGGAATCACGAGCCATGCGGCGACCAGAGCGCTCGCCGAGACGGCGACCGTGAGCAGCAGCAGCACCGCAAGCCATTCGCCCCAGCTCGGCCACCGCCCGCCGCCGCCGAGCGCCGACCGGAACCACGCAGCAACCAGCGCGACGCTGGCCACGACACCGGCAAGCGAAGCGAGCGCGAGCAGCACGAAGACGACGGATGCCGCGGGCGTCACGAACGGCACCACGAGCAGCGCCTGCACCGCGGTGTTCAGTAGGGTCACTGGCACCCATACCCGCCAGGTGCGTCCGAGCAGCATCCAGGTGCTCATAGGTCACCTCGCACCGCGTCATCCAGGATGTCCCAGTACTTGCCGCTGTAGATCGTCTCGTCGCCAACCGTCACCGTGACGGTGTCGGTTGCATCGGCGGGGGAGGTGACGGTGATTGCCTGGCCGTCCGCGGTCTCACCCGTGCACGACACCGCCTCACCGTCCTGCTCACACACCGGCGCGACCAGCACGTCGATGTTCTTCGCGAGCAGGATGTCGATAGCGGCGTACCGGATCTCGGTCATGTGGTTGCCGCCGACGGGAGCCAGTGCCTCGACCTGCGAGCATCCCGCCACCGCCACCATGCTCGCCGCCAGCACGGATGCCGCGATCAGTCGCCGCTTCACAGTCCACGCTCCGTCTCATACGCGAGGATCCGTGCGTTCTCGGTCAGGTGCTGCTTCTCGAGCGCAGCATCCGTGATTCGCGAGAGATCGAACGGAGCCTTCAGGAGCAGCTCGGTGTTGCGATCCAGCGGTGAGCCACGACGCATCATCGGACTCTCGGCCCAGTCGTTGGAGGCGAATTCGCGCGAGCGAGAGGCGAGGTCGGCGACGCTGCCGCTGGATCCGGGCACGGCCGGTGAGGCGTGATCGAGCACCGTCGTGAACAGCGAGAGGGTGCCGTCGCGGTTGTCGACGATCTCGACCACCTGCTGCTGCTGCGGGAAGTCGATGCAGGATGCCGTCGTGATCTCCCAGAAGCCGCGCTCGCCGTCCGAGTGCGCGAGGATCTGATTCAGATGGGTGTGGCCATTGAGCCACCCGATCACGACGGGGTACTTCAGCAGCATCGCCACGAACTCCTCGGCGCCATAGAGCTTCTGCGGGTCATCGAAGCGCTGCGCCTTGTTCTCGAGGGTGAGGCTGTTGTGGTGGCTGAAGATGAGCGCGAGCTTGTTCTCGGCCTGCGCCTGCTGCAGTTGCGCCTCGAGCCAGCGGAACTGCACCTCGGGAACACCGCCGTCGGGCCCCGCGACCTGGTTGCAGGTGTCGAGGCCGAAGCCGCGGACGTTGGGTGACAGGTCGGCCGACCACCAGGTCTCGCCCGAGTCGAGGTTGTGCTGGGTGAAGCCGTGCCCGACGGGTCCGGGAGTCGGCTGGGTGTTGAAGTGCTCGGCCATGAAGTCGCGCTGTTCGAACAGGTAGCGATCGGGGCTAGCGGCGACCTCTTTGAAGCCGGGCCGGCCCCATGCGAGCCCCAGCGCATCGACTGCCTGTTGCAGGATGCCGGTCGCAGCCGCCCACCCGCCGAGTGCCATTCCCGCGGTGCCCTCGAGCGCGTACGACTTCTGTGCGCCGATCGCCAGGGCGTGAAGCTGCGGGCTGAGGTTGAACGTGCCGAGCAGCAGGGTGTCGTGGTTTCCGTACACGGCGTACCAGGGGGCGGGCAGGCCCACGGAGTCAACGGGCTTCGCGATCGCCTGCGAGAGCAGATCCGGAAGCTGCGGGAAGCCGTAGTCGCCGAAGGCTCCGCCGCTCGGGTCGCCGGGACGGTATGCCCACGTGGCTTCGGCCCAGGCCTGCACACCCTGGTAGCTCGAGCTCGCGTAGGCGGGATCGACGCTCAGGCCGTCCATGAGATCGATGTACCACCGCAGCTCCATGTGCGAGTGCATGTCGGCGGAGTCGCCGGTGACGATCGCGGCGCTCATCGGCGCGCCCGTGAGAGGGCTGTACCGGGCATCCGAGAAAGCCTGCACCATTGCGGCTGTCGCATGCGGGCTCAGGGGGTCTTGCGGGTGGAAGGCCGAGCCCCACGCCGAGTGGTCTTGCACGATCATCGGCTCGATGCGGCCGGGGGACTGCGCGTCGATGACGTGGAGGTCAGAGAGGTGCCCGAGGTACAGCAGCGAGCGTCGTGCCGTCGTGCGCGCGCTCGAGGGTTCGGCGCGCAGGATGTCGAGACGAGGGATGTATGGCTCGCCCGGCCCGGTCACCAGTCCCCGGTAGGACCCCTGGATGACGCTGCCCTGCAGAATCGTCTGCTGCAGGGTCGTCGGGATGCCGGCAGCGGTCTGTGCGGCGGTCTGCGCGCGCGCCGCAAGACCGCGTCCGAGCACGTCGACGTTCAGTCCGGTGGCGGCAGCGAGCGCTGCAACGCCGGTAAGGAAGTGGCGGCGGGACAGTCCGGGCATCGATGCCGTCCGTTCGGGTCAGGCGACAGTGCTCTGACTTTATCGGAACGGCGCGCGCCTCAACCGGAGCGAACTCACGCGTCGGGTCGTTCGATCAGCACGAGGCCTTGCTTGGTCAGTGCCACAGTCACCCATCCGTCGCCGAACAGGTAGGTCATGCCGTACCCGTCCTCATCGACCGCGACGGCGTATTGCGGGTCTGTCGTGATGTACGTGCCTTGGGCGCCGTCCTCGCGCAGCCAGCCTTGACCGATGAGTTCGGTCTGCAGGCGCGTTGCCTCGCTGCTGGCGATCGGTGCCCACCCGAAGAGCAGCAGGTTGTCCGTCGCCGGCCCGTCGAAGTCCGCCCACGTGCACTGCAGGCCTCCCTCGACGACCGTCGCGCCGACGAGGAAATCGTCGGCGCGTGAGGTCCACCCGTAGCTGGTGAGTTCGTCGACGAGCGAGGAGGAGATGAGCGTGTCGCACGTCGGTGCTGATGCCTCTGCTGTTGAGCTGGGGGAGGCATCCGGGGTCTCGATCGGCCCTGCGGGCGGGGCGGATTCGGTGGTTGCCGACGTGGGCTCCGGAGTGGGGGTTGTCGAGCATGCAGCAAGGACCAGTGCCACCAGCAGGATCGGTGCCAGCAGCGCCGCGCGCGGTGCTCGGGTTATCATGACGCCGCCTCGTCGCCACGCAGCAGGTCGATAAAGGCGTCGTGCAGGATGCCGTTCGTGGCGATCCCGGATCGATCACTCAGCGTGTGGGTTCCGTCGACAGCCGTGAACCGGCCGCCGGCCTCTTGCAGGATCGGGACGTAGGGAGCGATGTCGTACTCCTTCACACCGAACTCGGCGACCATCTCGAGGCGGCCCTCGGCCAGCAGCATGTAAGGCCAGGCGTCGCCGTATCCGCGATCACGCCATACGGCGCGGGTCAGGCGGATGAGGTCATCGACGCGGCCTACCTCGTCCCACTGCCCGATGCTCTGAAAGCTGACACTCGCCCGGTCAAGGGCGTCGACGTCGGAGACCTGCAGCCGAGTCGCCTCGCCCGATGGCGTCGCCGTCCACGCGCCGAGTCCGGTGGCGCCCCACCAGCGGCGCCCGATCGCGGGCTGGCTCACGACGCCGACGCGGGGAACGCCGTCGATCACGAGGGCGATGAGAGTCGCCCACATGGGGATGCCCTTGAGGTAGTTGGCTGTCCCGTCGATCGGATCGATGATCCATTGCCGCGCCGCATCGCCCGACGACCCGAATTCCTCGCCGAAGATCCCGTCTGAGGGGCGTTCGGCCTCGAGGATGTCGCGGATGGCCCGCTCGGTGGCAAGGTCGGCCTCCGTCACGTGCGTGGCATCAGGCTTGACACGGATGTCGAGATCAGCCGCGTCGAAGCGGGCCATCGACACGGCGTCAGCGGCATCCGCGAGTCGCAGCGCGAGGTCGAGCTCTGCCGAAAGATCGCCGTCGAACGGTGCGTCGAAGCTGTTCATCGCGGGGGAGGGGATCACAGGATCAAGGATAGGCGGCGGCGACTCGCGCGATTTCCCGGTGACGTAATCGTGATGCTAGAGTTGACCCTCGGTTCGCCGTGCAATCTGCCCGTCGCAAACCTCCGCACCTCTAGCTCAATCGGCAGAGCAACTGACTCTTAATCAGTGGGTTCAGGGTTCAAGTCCCTGGGGGTGCACCACATTGCCATCACTGTCGCGTATTCCTTCCGCGATGCGAAAGACGCATCCGTCCGCCTCGCGTGAGAGTGCTCTCACATAGCGTTCGCATAGCGCGCGCCAAGGGTAGGTTCGTTACCAGAGCAACACCTTCGCGGTATTCGGGTAACCGCGAAGAGGGCGGCCCGGGTGAGAGTTTTCTCCCCGGGCCGCATTTCTGTCTGCGGGCGCACCTAACCGCAGGATGCCTCAGCCGGCGTCTCCGATGAGCACTGCCGCACCTTCCTCCTGCGCGTCGGCGACGTGACCGTCGATGCGGGTAAGGGCCCCTCGCCCGAGCAGGATGATCAGCCCCGATAGCAGCACCGCGACGGCGGCGACGTAGTACGGCACACTCGCCGAGAACGCGTGCCACAGCAGGGCGGCCAGCGGGGGAGCGGCCGCACCACCGAGGAAACGGACCGCAGAGTACGCCGACGACGCGACGGCCCGCGGGTGGTCCGTCGCTTCCATGACCGACTCCGTGAGCACCGTGTTCATGACGCCGAGTAGAAGCCCGCCGACGACGATGCAGGTGACCAGAGCCGCCGCCGACTCGACCAGCAGCCCGGCGACCAGCAGGTCGACGGCAAGCAGTGCCAGCACGGTCTGCATGATCGCTGTGCGAGGCATCCGTCGCGCGAGCGCCGGCGCGACCCAGACGCTCGTGATCGCCAGTGCCACGCCCCAGCCAAAGAAGGTCAGCCCGATCCCCATCGCTCCGAAGCCGAGAGGGAACGGCGAGAAGGCCAACAGGATGAAGAACCCGATGTTGTAGAACAGGGCGGCGGCAGCAAGCACGGCAAGGGCGGGGGTGCGTAGCGCCCGTATCGGTGCCGACAGGGGGATGGGGGTTCGCCGCTCGCCGGTCCCGCGAACGAGCACGGCGACCGCGATGAAGGCGATCGCCATGAGCACCACCACCCCGAAGAACGGCCCGCGCCAGCTCACCTCACCGAGAAGGCCACCGAGGAGCGGCCCGATCGCGATACCCAAGCCCAGGGCGGCCTCGTAGAGGACGATCGCCGCGCCGCTCCCACCTATGGCCGCCCCGACGATCGTCGCCAAAGCAGTGGAGATGAACAGGGCGTTGCCGAGTCCCCAGCCAGCGCGGAAGCCGATGATCGCGTCGACGCTGCCGGACAGTGCCGACAGCAGAGAGAAGACCACGATGAGCCCGAGTCCCGTCATGAGGGTGGCCTTGGTGCCGATCCGGCTCGAGACCCAACTGGTCACGAGCATCGCAAGCCCCGTGACCAGCAGATAGCTGGTGAACAACAGCTCGGTCTCCACGGGTGTCGCGTCGAGCGAGGCGGCGATCGCCGGGAGGATCGGGTCGACCAAGCCGATTCCCATGAACGCGACGACACAGGCGAACGCAACGGCCCACACCTGTGCCGGCTGGCGCCAGACCGACGCGGCGGATGTCGGGGCGTGGGTGGATGCGGTCACTGGTTCCGTCCTGATGTGTTGAGGGGGACCTCGATCGTGCGTTCGCGCAGCAGCTGAGCAGTGCGCTCGAGCGCGGCACGGTCGTCTTCGGTGAGATCGGCGAACAGGGGTGCGAGTGTCTCGCTCAGCTGTGCCCGCCAGCGCGCAAGGGCTCCTCGCCCATCCGCGGTGATGCGCACCACGGTCGCGCGTGAGTCGTCGGGGTCAGGGGAGCGGGTCACGAGCGCCTCATCCGCCATCTGGCCGATCAAGCGCGTCATCCCGGGCTGCGTCGTTCGCGCGGCCGAAGCCAGTTCGCCGATCCGAAGCGCGCCCTCCCGCTCCAGGGTGGCAAGAGCCCGCCACTGCGCCGCGGGGGTGTCGTTTCCGGTGCGGTGTGCCGCGATGCGACCCAGTGAGTAGGCCGCGCTGATGATCGTCTCGATGGGGCCGGGGTCTGTCATGGTCTCGACTATATACCTCAGATATATAACGCAGGTATGTAAATGCGATCGGTCGCGAATGGGTAACGGATGCCGACATCCCGCTGCCACGACTTGCCCCGCGCCACTCCGTGACCTACTGTAGGTGCCACCTGAATCAGCTTTCAGGTATGCCCCTTCCAACGGTGAAAGGCACGCACATGCGGGTTACGAAGAAGTTGCTCCTGGGCACGGTGGTCGCCACCAGCGCCCTTGTTATGGCGGCCTGTGCGCCGCAGGCCGACGGCGGCGACGCCGGTGGCAGCGAGACGGCGGGACCCTCCGAGGTCACTGTCGGCATCGTCTCGAGCGAAAGCGGTCCACTTGCCGGGTACGGCGAGCAGTACCTGTGCGGTTTCCGCGCCGGGATGTCGTACGCGACCGACGGGACGAACGAGATCAACGGCACGACGATCAACGTCGAATACCGCGACGACGCCGGCGATCCCGACAAGGCTGTGACCGCCGTGAAAGAACTCATCGGTGACGGCGTCAACATCATCGCTGGCACGGCATCATCGGGTGTGGCGCTGGCGGTTGCGGAGCAGGCCGAACAGAACAAGGTTCTCTACATTTCCGGTCCTGCGGCGGCCGACGGAATCACCGGCATCAATGACTACACGTTCCGCTCGGGCCGCCAGAGCTCGCAGGATGTTGCGACGGCAGGCACCTTCCTCGACGACATCGAAGGCAAGACGGTGACCGTCTTCGCGCAAGACACCGCGTTCGGTCAGGGCAACGTCGCCGCAGTCGAGTCGATCCTCGGTGGCCAGGGTGCGACGGTCAACTCGGTGCTCGTTGCCGAGGACGTCACGGAGTTCACACCGTTCGCGCAGCAGGTGCTCGCAGGCAACCCCGACCTCGTCTTCGTCGCATGGGCAGGGGCAACCTCGGGCGCGATGTGGCAGGCGATGAGCCAGCAGGGTGTGCTCGACGCGATTCCGGTGGTCACCGGCCTCGGCGACTCCGCGACGTTCGGCGCGTACGGTGAGGCTTCGGAGAAGATCAACTTCCTGAACTACTACTTCCCCGGCGCCCCCGACAACGCCGTCAACACCGAGATGATCAGCCTGCTCGAAGAGGACGGCTGCACGCCCGATCTCTTCAGCCCCGACGGCTTCAACGCGGCGCTCATGATCGTTCACGCGATCGACGAGGGCCAGGGTGACGTCGATGCGATGATCGCGGCCCTCGAGGGCTACTCCTTCGACGGTCCGAAGGGCACCCTGACTGTGCGCGCGGGTGACCACGCGCTGCTGCAGGAGATGTACCAGGTCAAGCTCGTCGCCGACGGTGGCAGCTTCGTTCCCGAGCTGATCGACACGGTGTCTGCCGACGCGGTAGCCCCCGCCGAAGCGCAGTAAGGCCGAGAACCAATGAGCACTCCGGTTCCGTCCGCGCCCGCGCAGCATCCGGCTCCCTCTGCCCTGCGGGTGGAGAAGCTGGGTCTGCAGATCGGCGGCGCGACAATTCTGAAGGATGTCGACCTCGATGTGGCCCCGGGTTCCCTGGTAGGCGTCATCGGGCCGAACGGTGCGGGCAAAACCACGCTGTTCAACGTCGTCTCCGGCATCATGACCCCCACAGCAGGTCGGGTTCTGATGAACGGTGAAGACATCACGAGGATGTCTGTGCCCGCCCGGGCGCGGGCGGGGCTGGGGCGCACCTTCCAAACCTCGAGCCTGTTTCCCAAGCTCAGCGTGCTCGAGAACGTGAGGCTCGCCGCCCAGGTGGCTGTCGGGCACGACTACTCGCTCTTCCACTTTCCGGCGAGCAAGGATGCCGCAACCCGGCGCGCCTTGCAGAACCTCGAGGAAGTGGGCCTGACACACAAGCTCCTGACGCCAGCGGGAGACATCTCGCACGGTGACAAGCGCAAGCTCGAGATCGCGGTGCTGCTCGCGATGGATTCGAAGATCGTGCTGCTCGATGAGCCGATGGCCGGCGTGGCATCCGGCGATGTCGCGGGCCTGGTCGACAACATCCGTGAGCTGCAGGAGAGAACCGGATGCACGGTTCTGATGGTCGAACACCACATCGACGTGCTGATGGGTCTCGTGGAGAAGGTCGCCGTGATGTACTTCGGCTCGATCATTGCGTTCGACTCACCCGCAGAGATCATGGCCAACCCGCTCGTGCAGAGCGCGTATCTGGGGAACGCCGCATGAGCGCCATCCTCGACGTCAGCGACCTGCGCTGCTCGATCGCTGGGCAACCTGTCGTCGAGAGCGTGACCTTCTCGGTTCCGGCCACCGGAATCACGGCAGTTCTCGGGCGCAACGGTGTCGGCAAGACCTCGACGCTGCGCGGCATCCTGGGACTCATTCATCGCCGCGGCGAGGTCCGTCTTGCCGGCGAACGGATCGACACGCTCCCCACGCACCGCATCGTCCAGCGCGGCGTCGGGTACGTCCCGGAAGACCGTGAAGTGTTCGCCAAGCTCACGGTCGCCGAGAACCTTGCGTTGGCCGAACGGCAGCGCAACCCGCGACGCGAGTTCGTCGCCGAGCTCTTCCCTGACCTCGTCAACCGTCGCGATCAGATGGCGGGCACGCTGTCTGGCGGACAGCAGCAGATGGTCTCGGTTGCCCGCGCCCTCATGAATGACAACCAACTGCTGCTGGTCGACGAGCCGACCAAAGGCCTCGCCCCCAAGATCGTCACCGAGGTGGCTGACGCCCTTGAAGAGGCTGCCAAGACGGTGCCGATCCTGCTGGTCGAACAGAACCTCGAGGTCGTGAAGCGCCTCGCGCACGATGCGATCGTCATCGACAGTGGCCGCGTCGTCCACGTCGGACCCGCCCGCGAGATCCTCGACGACGAGGACCTCACCCAGCGCTTGCTCGGTGTCCACGCCGAGCGGCAGGCGGATGCCGGAACCGCACCATCCTCGGAGGCGCACTCGTGAGCACCATCATCCTGACGCTCGTGACCGGTGTCGGTCTCGGCGCCCTCTACTTCCTCGTCGCCTCGGGGCTCAGCCTCATCTATGGCCTCATGCACGTCCTCAACTTCGCGCACGGTGCGTTCCTGACCCTCAGCGCCTTCCTCGGATGGATGGTCGCGCAGGCGCTCGGGACCGAGTCCTGGTGGTCGTTCCTGGTCTCAATCCTGGTCGGCGCCGCCGTCGGTGCCGTTTTCGCGACTCTCACCGAACTCGTCCTGATCCGCCCCCTCTACGAGCGACACATCGAGCAAGTGCTCGTCACGGTAGGACTCTCCTTTGCTGCCGTCGCCCTGTTCGAAGGGGTGTGGGGCACTGACGCCATTCCGATCTCGGGGCCGCCGTGGCTCAAAGAAACGACCGAGATCCTCGGTGCACGCATCCCCAACGTGTACTGGATCCTGATGCTCGCCGCCGGACTCGTTCTGGCAGCACTGGTGCTGTTCCTCAAGAAGACGAGGTACGGCATGATCATCCGCGCCGGCGTCGAGAACCGCTCGATGGTGACGGCGCTCGGGATCGACGTCCGGCGCTCGTTCACACTCGTCTTCGCGATCGGTGGGGCAGCTGCCGGCATCGGCGGCGTGCTGGCGATGCACTACTCGACCTTCGTCTCGGCGCACCTCGGATCGACGCTGCTGATCTTCGCGTTCATCGTCACGGTCGTCGGCGGCCTCGGGTCGCTGACTGGGGCGGCGGTGGCATCCGTGCTGGTTGCCGTGCTGCAGCAGTTCGCGAACTTCTACCTCGGCGGCACCGGAGACTTCATCGTCGTCATCCTGCTGGCGGTCGTGCTGCTCGTACGACCCTCTGGACTTCTCGGGAGGAAGGCATGAGCATCCGTCGATACTGGCCGGCCCTCGTCGGCGTCGGGCTCGTGATCTTCATGGCGGTTCTGCCGCTGCTGAACATCTCGATTCCCGGCATCCTTCCGACCCCCACCTACCAGCCCGGCACCCTCGCGCTGCTCTCGCTGTGCATGGTGTTCGCCTCGCTCGCACTGTCGTACAACCTGCTGCTGGGGACCTCCGGGATGCTGTCTTTCGGGCACGCCCTCTATTTCGGCGCCGGTGCCTATGGCCTCGGCATCGCGCTCGAGCACTTCGGGGTACCCCTGTTCCCCGGCGTGTTCGTGGCCCTGATCGGAGGAATGATCATCGCCTTCGTCACGGGCGCGGTCGCCATGCGCGTCTCGGGAATCCCCTTCGCGATGGTCACGCTCGCGTTCGCGCAGGCCGGCTCCGTGCTCGTCCGCCGCAATTCCGCGATCACGGGCGGTGAGGAGGGGCTGAGCCTGAACACCGAGCAGGTTCCCGAATTCCTCGTCGGCGTGATCAACACGCGCAACCTGTATTGGTTCGCCCTGGCGGTTCTGGTGATCGTGTACCTCGTGACGCTCTGGGTCGATACCTCTCGCCTCGGTCACCTCGCCCGGGCCACCCGCGAGAACGAGCAGCGCGTTCGGGTCCTGGGCCTGCGGCCCTACCGGGTGCGACTCATCGTCTTCGTGATCGCCGCGGTGCTCGCGAGCCTGGCCGGGGTCGCCTACATGCTGCTGCAGTCGGGAACAGTTCCGCGCTCCGTCTCTGCCGATCTCACCATCACGGTGCTCGTCATGGTCGTGCTCGGTGGCGTCGGATTCCGGTGGGGTGCGATCGTCGGGGGAGTGCTGTACACCCTGCTCGATCAGCGGCTCACAGTGCTCGCCGGCTCTGAAGCAATCGCGTCGCTCCCCGACTTCCTGCGCATCCCCCTATCGGAGCCGCTGTTCCTGCTCGGGGCGCTGTTCATCATCGTCGTCATGTTCCTGCCCGGCGGCATCGCCGGCACGATCGATGGCTGGTGGCGTCGTCGTCACGGCGAACGCCACGTGCGCGATAGTCTGCGGAGCATCGACGACGCGGAGGCAGATGCCGACGCGGTCGGTGCCTCGGAGGTTCGAGCGTGAGCAACGACGTACAAGACGAGTCGCACACGATCGGCCGCTGGCTGATCGAGCGCGCCGCGCACACACCGCATCGTGTTGCAATCGATGATCGCGGGGTGACGATCACCTATGGCGAGCTGGCCTGCCAGGCTCAGGAACTCGCCGGAAACCTCGCTGCCGCGGGCTTCGGGCCGGGATCTCGGATCGCGACCCTTGCGGGCAATTCCATCGACCACGTCGTGCTGTTCTTCGGATGCGCGCTGGTCGGCGTCGCGTTCGTTCCGCTGTCGTGGCGCCAGAGCACGCGGGAGCTCGTCGACACGCTCGGGCGTAGCGACCCGCAGCTGCTGGTCGTGGATGACGAGTTCGCCGCATCCGCGGCTGAGGCCATCCGTGAACTGGCCGAGCCGCCGCAGCTTGTTGCGATCGGCACGGCCGGGATCGAGCGGGCGGTGCCACCGGCACGGGATCCCCGGCCCGCCCGGCCGGTGCGTGACGACGACCCGCTGCTGATCGTCTTCACCTCGGGGAGCGAAGCCGCGCCCAAGGGCGTCATCCTCACCCACGCCAACTGCTTTTGGAACAACCTGGCCCTCGGGCGCGCGCTGCCGCTGGGTGAGGGGGATGTCGTCCTCACCGTCCTGCCGCAGTTCCACGTTGCCGCATGGAACTGTCAGCCGCTGCTCGCGTGGTGGGGCGGGGCAACAGTCGTGCTCGAGCGCTCGTTCGACACCGAGCGGGTACTGCAGCTCATCCGGGATCGCCGGGTGACCGCGATGATGGGCGTGCCGACGCAATACGCGATGCTCGCCGAGTCCCGTGGCTGGGAAGCCAGCGACCTCTCCTCGATTCGCCTCGCGCTCGTGGGCGGGGCGACCCTTCCCGGCGCGGTTCGGGACGCCTGGCAAGCCCGGGGGGTCGAACTGGTACAGGGCTACGGCCTCACCGAAGCAGGCCCCAACGTGCTGCATTGCCCGACTGGCAGCACCAGCGGCCATGAGGGTGCGGTAGGCCGGCCGTATCCTCACGTGAGCGTCCAGGTCGTCGATCCCGACACGCTGCTTCCCCTCCGCGGGGACGCGACGGGCGAGCTCTGGGTGCGAGGGCCGAGCGTGTTCGCAGGCTACTTGGGTGACCCGGATGCTACGGCGCGGGCCATGCACGGGGACTGGCTGCGCACCGGTGATCTCGTTCACCGTGACCGAGACGGCGTGTTCACGGTCGTCGACCGGCTCAAAGACATCTTCATCTCCGGGGGCGAGAACGTCGCCCCCGCCGAGGTCGAGCACGCACTGTGTCTGCATCCCCTCGTCACCGGTGCTGCCGTGGTCGGTGTCGCCGACCCGGTGTGGGGCGAACGGGGCGTCGCCTTCGTTACGCTTCGAACGGGCGCGCTCGTCTCCCAGGACGAGATCTTTGCTCACGCGCGGCGCACCCTCGCCGCCTTCAAAGTTCCCATCGCTGTCGAGATCGTCGACCGGTTGCCTCGGTCGTCGATCGACAAGCTGGCCAGGTCGCGCCTCCGCGAGCGTGCCAGTGCGATCGTGGCATCGGCTCAGGAGGTGTCGCATGAGCGTTTCCGTTGAAGATGAGGATGTCACGCCGGTCTCGTCGGCCACGGGTCGGCCCCTGACCAAGCGGGGTGAGGCCACGCGGCGCCGGCTACTCGAGGCTGCCGAGACGGTATTCGCCGATCAGGGGTATCACGAGGCATCCATCGTCAAGATCACCGAGCGCGCCGGCATCGGCCTCGGAACGTTCTACCTCTACTTCGACAGCAAGCAGGCGATCTTCGAAGCGCTCGTGATCGATCTGAACCGGCGGGTTCGGCACTCGATGTCGGAAGCGATGGCTGGAGCGTCGAGCCGGCTCGAAGCCGAACGCGCGGGCTTTGCCGGGTTCTTCCGTTTCACGGCCGCGCATCCCGCGCTCTACCGCGTCGTGCGCGAGGCGGAGTTCGTCTCACCCGAAACACTGCGACTGCACTACACCCGCATCGTCGAGGGGTACGAAGCGGGGCTCCGTGCCGCCCAGGGGAGCGGGGATGTCGACCCCGCGCTCGATCCCGAGGTCACAGCATGGGCACTCATGGGCATGGGAGAGCTGATCGGCATGCGGTTCCTGCTCTGGGAGCGGGATGCCGAGGGTCGCCCGCCCGCCGAGCTTGACCCCGCCGTGATGGCGTCGATGTCAACCCTTATCGACAACGCGCTCGCGCCCCGGACGGGCGGGCCGACAAGCACGAAGGAGTCCCGATGACCGAGAAGGACCTTGCGGGGCGACGGGCCCTGGTCACCGGCGGCGCGAGTGGCATCGGCTTTGCGTGCGCGACCGAGTTCGCCTCCCGGGGCGCAACTGTCGTCGTTGCCGACCTCAACGCGGATGCCGCTCACGCAGCTGCCGAACAGATCGGCGGCGAAGCCTGGGTCGTCGACCTCTCTGACACCGAAGCGCTCGATGACCTGAGCCTCGACGTCGACATCCTGGTCAACAACGCCGGCATTCAGCGCGTGAGCCCCATCGCCGAGTTCGACCCGGGAACGTATCGAATGATGATGCGGCTGATGCTCGAATCGCCGTTCCTGCTGGTGCGCGCCGCCCTCCCGCACATGTACGCGAACGGTTGGGGCCGGATCATCAACATCTCCAGCGCGCACGGGCTGCGCGCGAGTCCCTTCAAGGTCGCGTACGTGTCGGCCAAGCACGGCCTGGAGGGACTCTCGAAGGTGACGGCGCTCGAGGGCGGGCCGCACGGCGTCACCAGCAACTGCATCAACCCGGCTTACGTGCGAACACCGCTCGTCGAGAAGCAGATCGCCGATCAGGCCAAGGTGCACGGGATTCCCGAAGACGAGGTCGTCGAGAAGATCATGCTCACCGAGACCGCCGTGAAGCGTCTCGTGGAGTCGGACGAAGTCGCATCCCTGGCGGGATGGCTCGCCTCTGACAAAGCCGGTATGGTCACTGGCGCTTCATACACGATGGACGGCGGGTGGACCGCACGATGAGCGCGCACACCTATCGCACTGTCGACGTCGCCGTCCCCGGGGGTGACCTTCACGTCGGTGTCTGGGACCCGGTGGCTCCGCAGACCGCGCAGGTGCTCCTCGTCCACGGGGTCACCTCATCGCACCTGGCTTGGCCGTTCGTCGTCGAAGAGCTCCCCGGGATTCGTGCCATCGCCCCCGACCTTCGCGGGCGCGGACGCAGCAATGAGGTCGCGGGACCTGCGGGTCTCGCGGCCCACGCCGACGACCTGGCGGCTGTGCTCGACGATCTCGGAATCGAGAGCATCCCGGTCGTCGGGCACTCGATGGGCGCCTTCGTGTCGGTCGTTTTCGCGCACCGGCATCCGTCTCGCGTCGAGAGCCTGTTGCTCATCGACGGAGGGCTGCCCCTCGACGTTCCCGCGGGTATGGATGCCGATGCCGTCGCCGACTACGTGCTGGGACCGACCGCGGCGCGACTGTCGATGCGGTTTGGATCGATCGATGAGTATCTCGAGTTCTGGCGCCCACACCCCGCCTTCGCGCACGCCTGGTCTCCCGAGCTCGAGAGCTACTTCGCCTACGACCTCGTCGAGGACGGATCGGGAATTCTGCGACCGGCGACGAGCTACGCGACGATGGTCGATGACACTGTCGACATGAACACGGGATCTGCACTCCCGGAGGCACTCGCCGACCTGCAGCATCCGGCTGCCCTCATCACGGTGCCGCGCGGACTGCAGAACGAGGAGCCCGGGCTCTACGCACCGGAGTACCTCGAGGGTGTTCTCGCGGTGTATCCGAGCATCAAGCACACGCGGCTCGATGACCTCAACCACTACACGATCGTGATGAGTGAGCCGGGTGCGGCTTTCGTCGGTGAAGCGGTCCGGGCGCTCGTTGCGCACGAGCATCCCGTGGGGTGACGGGGTCACCGTTCGCCCGAATCGTCTCAGCCGCGTGCTGCCGCCACCCGCGTCGTGAGCTGGTGGGCGTGGGCAAGCAGGATGCGGCCGAGCTCGGGGAGCCGGTCGGGACCGAATCGGAACTCGACTCCCGTGAGGCTCAGCGCCCACTGCGGGTGCCCCTCGCGCGTGAAGACCGCAGCTCCCACCCCGAAGCTCCCCTCCACGATCAGGCCCGGGTTGACGGCATAGCCGCGCTCGTGCGTCTCACGCAGGCGCCCTCGAAGCCGCGGTGGGGCGTGAGCTACGCCCCACCGCTCCGACAGCTCGGGGTGCCGCTCGAAATAGGCGTCCACATCGTGGTCTGGGAGGAACGACAGAATCGCGAGTCCCGCCGAGGCGACGCCCAGAGGAAACCGCACCCCCTCAGCCAGCACGAACGAGCGGATGGGAAAGCTTCCCTCCTCGCGCAGCAGACATACTGTCTCGTCGCCCCGACGGGCCGAGAGGAAGGCGCTCTCCTCGGTGCGCACCGCGAGCGAGCGCACGATGTCGCGAGCGAGGCTCGTGATGTCATAGCGCGATGCCGCGGCCGCGCCCATGAGATAGAGCTCGGGACCCGGCATCCAGGTGCCACGTGCCTCGTCTTGGTCGACGAGCCCTTCGTGGCGCAGCGCGGTGAGGAGCCGGTGGGTGGTCGGCCGAGTGAGGTCTGCCCGCCGCGCCAACTCCGACACGGTCAGTCCCGCGGCGCCCCCCGCCGACACCAAGCGCAGCAACGCGGCTGCGCGCGCGATCGCCTGCGCGCCCGGCACGGATCGATGGGTGTCCATGATGTGGACGGTAGTCGCGGTGGTGTCCACATCGCAAGCGGATGCTGGCGTCAGCGCGTCCCGCGCGGCAACGATGGCCATGCGGGTGCGGCGCAATGCGGCGACCCGGAACGAACCGGCAGACCAAAGGAGTTCATCCGTGATCGACAAGACCTGGGAGTCGCCGGCCGCGGCCGTCGCCGACATCCCCGACGGCGCAACCCTCGCCGTCGGTGGGTTCGGCCTATCGGGCAACCCGATGGCACTGATCGAAGCCCTGCACGCCCGCGGCGTCGGCGACCTGTCGATCGTGTCCAACAACTGTGGGGTGGATGACTGGGGTCTCGGCATCCTGCTCGCCGACAAGCGCATCCGCAAGATGACCTCGTCGTACGTGGGTGAAAACAAGGAGTTCGAGCGGCAGTTCCTCTCGGGTGAACTCGAGCTCGAGCTGACCCCTCAGGGGACCCTCGCCGAGAAGCTGCGCGCTGGCGGCGCCGGGATCGCCGCGTTCTACACGCAGACCGGTGTGGGAACGCAGGTCGCCGAAGGCGGATTGCCGCGTCGCTATGACGGGTCCGGTGGCGTCGCCGTCGCTTCACCGGTGAAGGACGTGCGCACGTTCGAGGTGTCGGGGCGTCAGCGCGAGTATGTGCTCGAGGAAGCGATCGTCACCGACTACGCCCTGGTCCATGCGCTACGGGGCGACCGCCACGGCAACCTCGTCTTCAACAAGGCAGCTCGAAACTTCAACCCGCTCGCCGCGATGGCCGGCCGGATCTGCATCGTGCAGGTCGAGGAACTGGTCGAGCCGGGTCGGATCGATCCGGATGCCGTGCACCTGCCCGGCGTCTACGTCCACCGCATCGTCGAAGTGGGTTCCGACATTGAAAAGCGCATTGAGCGACGCACTGTCTCGGTGACCCCGGAAGGAGCCTGAAATGGCACTCACCCGCAACGAGATGGCCGCCCGCGCCGCGCAGGAACTCGCCGACGGCGCCTACGTCAATCTGGGGATCGGGCTGCCGACCCTCGTGCCCAACTACGTTCCAGCCGGCATCACCGTCGTGCTGCAGTCCGAGAACGGCATCCTGGGCGTGGGGCCCTACCCGCAGGAAGCGGACGTCGATCCCGACCTCATCAACGCCGGAAAGGAGACCGTGACGACCCTGCCGGGCGCCGCGTTCTTCGATTCCGCGACGAGCTTCGGGATGATCCGCGGCGGCAAGATCGACGCTGCCATCCTCGGGGCGATGCAGGTTTCGGCATCCGGCGACCTTGCCAACTGGATGATCCCCGGAAAGATGGTCAAGGGTCCCGGCGGGGCGATGGATCTCGTGCACGGCGCCGCGAAGGTGATCGTTCTGATGGAGCACGTCGCCAAAGACGGGACGCCGAAGATCGTCAGCGACTGCTCGCTGCCGCTGACCGGCAAGGGTGTGGTCGACCGCATCATCACCGACCTCGCGGTCCTCGACGTGACGCCCCAGGGACTCGTGCTCGTCGAGCTTGCGCCCGGCGTCAGCGTCGAGGATATCGTTGCTGCGACCGAGCCCGAGATCACCGTGTCGAGCAACCTTAAGGTGGAGGCATGAACCACGAGGATGTCGTCATTGTCGGCGCCGCACGCACCCCGCAGGGCCGCCTGAAGGGGCAGCTGTCATCGCTGCCATCCACCGCCCTCGGCAGCATCGCGATCCGCGGTGCGCTCGAGAAGGCCGGGATCGGCCCCGAGGTCGTCGACGCCGTTCTGGTCGGCCAGGTGCTTCCCGCGGGTGCGGGACAGAACCCTGCCCGCCAGGCCGCGATCGGCGCCGGGATCGGCTGGGATGTTCACGCATCCTCGATCAACAAGGTGTGCCTGTCGGGGCTGACCGCCGTCATCGATGCCGCCCGCATGGTGCGCCTCGGAGATGCCCGGGTCGTCGTCGCGGCGGGCATGGAGTCGATGTCGCAGGCGCCGCATCTGCTCATGGGCTCGCGCGAGGGCTGGTCGTACGGATCCATCGAGGTGCTCGACCACATGGCCCACGATGGTCTGACTGACGCGTTCGACCGCGAGAGCATGGGCGGCTCGACAGAGCGACACAACGCCCGCTACGAGGTCACGCGCGAAGATCAGGATGCCGTCGCCGCCCGCTCCCACCAGCGCGCAGCTGCCGCGTGGGAAGCCGAGGTGTTCGCCGACGAGATCGTTCCCGTAGAGATTCCGCAGCGCAAGGGCGACCCGAAGCTGGTGACGCGAGACGAGGGCATCCGTGCCGAGACGACAGTCGATACCCTCGCCGGCCTCCGTCCTGCCTTCTCGAAAGACGGCACCATCACGGCGGGCAATTCCTCGCAGATCTCCGACGGCGCCTCGGCCGTGATCGTCACGAGCCGCGCGCACGCCGATGAGAACGGCTGGCCCGTGCTCGCCGTCATCGGGTCAGCGGGTCAGGTCGCAGGCCCCGACAACACCCTCCACGCCCAACCTGCCCGGGCGATCCTGGCCGCATGCGAGCGAGAGGGAATCGCCGCTTCCGATCTGGATTTCGTCGAGATCAACGAGGCGTTCGGTGCGGTGGTTGCACGCTCTCAAGCAGAGCTCGGCCTGCCCGACGAGGTCGTCAACATCCACGGCGGCGGCATTGCGATCGGTCACCCGATCGGCGCATCGGGCAACCGGCTCGTCGTGCACACCGTGTATGAACTGCTGCACCGCGGTGGTGGGACCGCCGCAGTCGCGCTTTGCGGGGGCGGCGGTCAGGGCGACGCGCTGATCCTCAAGCGCTGAGCGGGATCAGCGCTGCCTAGTCCTTGAGGCGCCGCGCGGCGGGGGAGTCGGCGGGGACCGGCTTGCCCTGGTCGATGCGACGCATGTCGATGATCGCCCCGACAGCCAGTGCGACAGTGATGGCCCAGCTGATCCATGCCAGCGCGGTTCGCCACGTGAACGTTTCCTCCCGGAGCGCGCGAAGGAGCGAGAAGCCCGAGATGACTGCTCCGATGATGCCGGTTCCGAAGAGGTACTTGCCCATGCGAACCACGGTACACATCAGCTCGCCGCTGTCCACCCCCGGCCTGCAACCCGGTGAAGCAGCTAGCCTGGGAGCGCCCGCGTCCGCCACTGTGAAGGAGCTCGCGTGTCGCAAGCTGATTTCGTCGTCGTTGCCAACCGCCTCCCTGTGGACCGTGATGACGACGGCGGATGGCGGCGCTCTCCGGGTGGTCTGGTCACAGCGCTCGAGCCCGTGATGCGCAAGGCCGAAGGTGCCTGGGTGGGGTGGGCCGGCAAGCCGGGCCTCGACCTGGAGCCGTTCGACTTCGAGGGCACGCATCTGGTGCCGATCACCCTCAGTGCCGAGGAGATCCAGAACTACTACGAGGGGTTCTCGAACGACACGATCTGGCCCCTGTACCACGATGTGATCGCCGCTCCCCGGTATCGCCGCGTGTGGTGGGATGCCTACGTCGATGTGAACCGGCGCTTCGCCGAAGCGTCGGCCGACGCCGCCGCCGAGGGTGCGACGGTCTGGGTTCAGGACTACCAGCTGCAACTCGTGCCGGCGATGCTGCGCTCGATGCGGCCCGACCTCACGATCGGCTATTTCCACCACATCCCTTTCCCGGCATATGGCCTGTTCTCACAGTTGCCGTGGCGACGTCAGGTACTCGAGGGGCTCCTCGGGGCCGATGTCGTCGGCTTCCAGCGGGTGGCGGATGCCGGCAACTTCGCCCGCGCCGTGCGTCGCCAGTTCCACTACACGACCAAGGCCTCGGGCATCACCGTGCCTCTTGAGGACGGCAGCACGCGAAACGTCCTCGCCAAGGCGTTCCCGATCTCGATCGACGCCGAGTCGTACATCGAACTCGCGCAGCGTCCCGAGATCCAGGCCCGGGCCAAGGAGATCCGCGAGAGCCTCGGCAACCCCAAGACGGTGATGCTCGGGGTCGACCGGCTGGACTACACGAAGGGTATCCGCCATCGCCTCAAGGCTTTCGGCGAGCTTCTGCAAGACGGCAAGCTCAGCGTCGAAGACGCGACCCTCGTGCAGGTGGCGAGCCCCAGTCGCGAACGTGTGGAGGCCTACATCCAACTGCGCGACGAGATCGAGCTGACGGTTGGCCGCATCAACGGTGACTTCGACACGATGGATCACACCGCCATCCGCTACCTGCACCAGGCGTTCCCGCGCGAAGAGATGGTTGCGCTATACCTCGCCGCCGATGTCATGCTCGTCACGGCGCTGCGCGACGGCATGAATCTCGTCGCCAAGGAGTATGTCGCGAGCCGCATCGACAACCGCGGGGTGCTGCTGCTGAGCGAGTTCGCCGGCGCTGCCGACGAGCTCGGGTCGGCGATCCGCATCAACCCGCACGACATCGGTGGCATGAAGGACGCAATCATGCGCGCCATCGAGATGCCGGGCGCTGAGCAGGGGCGACGGATGCGATCATTGCGACGGCGCGTGCTCGAACACGACGTCAGCGACTGGTCCAAGTCTTTCCTGGAAGCGCTCGCCACCGCGAAGCGCTGAGACATCCGAACGTCCGAACCCGAAAGCCCGAGATGACGACTCCCGACGCCCATCCCGATTCCGACGCTGTTGCCCTCGAGGTGCGAGAAGCTCTCGCCACTGTCGCGGGTGTCCCGACCCTGCTGGTCGCCCTCGACTTCGACGGCACGCTTTCGCCCCACGTGGAAGACCCCATGACCGCCCGGATGCTCCCCGCCGCGCGTGACGCGGTCAATGCCCTGGCCGCGCTGCCGAACACGGTCGTGGCCCTGGTGTCGGGACGGAGCCTTGTTGACCTGCGGATCATCGCCGAGCACACCGATGACTCGCCGATCACCCTGGCCGCCTCGCACGGCGCGGAGTACTGGTTCCCGAGTGAGGGCGCCGTCGAGCCGGCTGAGGATGACGCGGAGCGGGGCCTCCGTGACCTGCTGCGCGCTCGTGCCGAAGAGATCGCCTCGGACTACGAGGGCGTCTGGATCGAGCCGAAGACCTTCGGGTTCGGCGTCCACACCCGCAATGCCACCGAGGAGGCCGGCGAGAAGGCAGCCGCCGCCGTCGACGAGATGGTCGCCGGCGCAGCTCCCGACTGGCGGCGCCGAACCGGCAAGAAGATCGTGGAGTATGCGTTCCGTCACGAGGGCAAAGACAGCGCCATCGCGAACCTTCGTGAGCGCGTCCATGCCGACGCCGTGCTGTTCGCCGGTGACGACACGACTGATGAGGATGCCTTGCGCAGCCTGCAGCCGCAGGATCTCGGCATCCACGTGGGCGCCGGCGAGACCGCGGCGCGCGTGAGTGTGCACAACATCCCTGCGATGGCTGCAACGTTGGTCGAGCTCGCGGATCAGCGGCGCCACGCGCAGGAATAGACTTCGAGCATGGCCCCGCACGACAGCACCATTGACATCAAACCTCGGAGCCGGGTCGTCACCGACGGCATCGAAGCCACCACCTCCCGCGGAATGCTCCGCGCCGTGGGGATGGGTGACGAGGACTGGGACAAGCCCCAGATCGGCATCGCCTCGAGCTGGAACGAGATCACCCCCTGCAACCTGAGCCTGGACCGCCTCGCTCAGGGCGCGAAAGAGGGTGTGCACTCCGGTGGCGGCTACCCGCTCCAGTTCGGCACCATCTCCGTCTCGGACGGCATCTCGATGGGCCACGAGGGAATGCACTTCTCCCTCGTCAGCCGCGAGGTCATCGCCGACTCGGTCGAGACCGTCGTCATGGCAGAGCGACTCGATGGGACCGTCCTGCTGGCAGGCTGCGACAAGTCCATCCCCGGGATGCTGATGGCCAGCGCCCGCCTGGACCTGTCGAGCGTCTTCCTCTACGCCGGCTCGATCGCCCCGGGCTGGGTCAAGCTCAGCGACGGCACCGAGAAGGACATCACGATCATCGACTCCTTCGAAGGCGTCGGGGCGTGCCTGTCGGGCCGCATGAGCGAAGCAGACCTCAAGCGCATCGAGTGCGCCTTCGCCCCCGGTGAGGGAGCGTGCGGCGGCATGTACACCGCCAACACGATGGCCTCGGTCGCCGAGGCCCTCGGGCTGAGCCTTCCGGGTTCTGCGGCACCGCCGTCGGCTGACCGCCGCCGCGACGCGTACGCGCATCGCTCGGGCGAGGCTGTCGTCAACCTGCTGAAGCTCGGGATCACGACCCGCGACATCCTGACGAAGGAAGCATTCGAGAATGCGATCGCCCTCGCGATGGCGCTCGGTGGCTCGACGAATGTCGTGCTGCACCTCCTCGCGATTGCTCGCGAGGCTGACGTCGACCTCGATCTGCACGACTTCAACCGCATCGGCGACAAGGTTCCTCACGTCGCCGACATGAAGCCGTTCGGCCAGTACGTCATGAACGACGTCGACCGCCACGGTGGCATCCCGGTCATCATGAAGGCGATGCTCGATGAGGGGCTGCTGCACGGTGACGCGCTCACCGTGACCGGCAAGACCCTCGCTGAGAACCTCGCTGACTTGAACCCCGACCCGGTGGACGGCACCGTCATCCACGCGTTTGACAACCCCATCCACGAGACAGGCGGCATCACGGTCCTGCACGGCACGATGGCCCCCGAGGGAGCCGTCGTGAAGTCTGCGGGCTTCGACAGCGACGTCTTCGAAGGGCCCGCACGCGTGTTCGAGCGCGAGCGTGCCGCCATGGATGCCCTCGAGGCCGGGGAGATCTCCGCGGGCGATGTCGTCGTCATCCGCTACGAGGGACCCAAGGGTGGTCCCGGCATGCGGGAGATGCTCGCGATCACGGCTGCCATCAAGGGCGCTGGGCTCGGAAAAGATGTACTACTCTTGACAGACGGCAGATTCTCGGGCGGCACAACCGGCCTGTGCATCGGCCACATAGCACCCGAAGCGGTCGACGCAGGTCCGATCGCCTTCGTGCGCGATGGTGATCTGATACGGGTCGATATCGCAGCTCGCTCCCTCGACCTACTCGTCGACGAGGCTGAGCTGAGTTCCCGCCGGCAGGGCTGGGAGCCGCTTCCTCCGCGCTATACCCGTGGCGTTCTCGCCAAGTACACGCGACTCGTGCGTTCGGCATCCGAAGGCGCGACGACGAACTAGGCGTTCTCTCTCGCAACTCTCGACATCCATCGCAAGGAATCATCATGTCTTCCGACATCGCCACGGCCGTGCCCCGGCCCCCCGCTCGCAGCGCTACGGCGCCTGTGATGACCGGGGCTGAGGCGGTCGTCCGTTCGCTTGACCTCCTGGGAGTTTCCGACGTCTTCGGCCTCCCCGGCGGCGCGATCATGCCCGTGTACGACCCGCTTATGGACGACGAGGCGGTCCGCCACATCCTCGTCCGCCACGAGCAGGGCGCCGGTCACGCGGCCGAAGGATACGCCTCGGCATCCGGCAAGGTCGGGGTCGCCATCGCGACGTCGGGTCCGGGAGCCACGAACCTCGTCACGGCGATCGCGGATGCCTACATGGACTCCGTGCCGCTGCTGTGCATCACGGGCCAGGTCTTCTCGAGCCTCATGGGAACCGACGCGTTCCAGGAAGCTGACATCGTCGGGATCACGATGCCGATCACGAAGCACTCGTTCCTCGTGAAGCGCGCCGAAGACATCCCCGGTGCCATCGCCGCGGCCTACGAGATCGCATCTACGGGGCGCCCGGGTCCGGTGCTGGTGGACATCACGAAGGATGCTCAGCAGGCTGAGGCGCCCTTCGTCTGGCCGCCGCAGATCGATCTGCCGGGGTACCGCCCTGTCACGAAGGCGCACGGTAAGCAGATCCAGGCTGCAGCGCAGTTGATCGCCGAGGCCGAAAAGCCGGTGCTGTACGTCGGTGGCGGCATCATTCGCTCCCGCGCCTCGGAGCAGCTCCTCACACTGGCCGAGGCGACCGGTGCGCCGGTTGTCACGACGCTCATGGCTCGGGGTGCGTTCCCCGACTCGCACGAGCAGAACCTCGGGATGCCGGGCATGCACGGCACCGTCCCGGCCGTGCTGGCGCTGCAGGAGTCCGACCTCATCGTGGCGCTCGGTGCCCGGTTCGATGACCGCGTGACCGGCAAGGCGTCGCACTTTGCGCCGCACGCGAAGGTCATCCACGTCGACATCGACCCCGCCGAGATCTCGAAGATCCGCGCTGCAGACGTTCCGATCGTGGGCGACCTGCGTGAAGTGCTGATCGATCTCGAGGCCGCGTTCCGCGCCAACACCGACGACGGCCGCGCCGACATCACCCAGTGGTGGGCCTACCTCAAGGGCCTGCGCAGCGAGTTCCCGCTCGGATACGCCCCCACGAGCGACGGCCTCCTGGCACCGCAGCACGTCATCCAGCGGATCGGTGAGCTGACCGGCCCCGAGGCGATCTACGCGGCCGGTGTCGGACAGCACCAGATGTGGGCTGCCCAGTTCATCAAGTATGAGCGCCCCAACGCCTGGCTGAACTCGGGCGGAGCCGGCACCATGGGTTACGCGGTTCCCGCAGCGATGGGCGCGAAGGTCGCCGAGCCCGATCGGGTCGTGTGGGCGATCGACGGTGACGGATGCTTCCAGATGACCAATCAGGAGCTCGCCACCTGCGTGCTCAACAACATCCCGATCAAGGTCGCGATCATCAACAACTCGTCACTCGGGATGGTGCGCCAGTGGCAGACGCTGTTCTTCAACGGCCGCCACTCCAACACCGACCTCAACACGGGCCACGGCACCGCGCGGGTACCCGACTTCGTCAAGCTGGCTGAGGCTTACGGATGCCTCGCGCTGCGCGTCGAGAAGGAAGACGAGATCGACGACGCGATCCGCACTGCCCTGGAGACCAACGATCGCCCCGTTGTCATCGACTTCGTCGTGTCGGCCGACGCGATGGTGTGGCCGATGGTGCCGCAGGGTGTCGGAAACAGCGAGATCCAGTACGCGCGTGAACACGCCCCGAGCTTCGATCAGGAGGACTGAGCCATGACAAGTCACGTGCTGAGTCTTCTGGTCGAAGACAAGCCAGGCCTGCTGACCCGCGTCGCGGGTCTGTTCGCTCGCCGCGGCTTCAACATCGAATCCCTCGCCGTGGGAGTCACCGAGGTGCCGGGGCTGTCCCGCATCACGGTGGTCGTCGACGTCGAAGGGCTCCCGCTCGAACAGGTGACCAAGCAGCTTAACAAGCTCGTGAACGTCATCAAGATCGTCGAACTCGACCCTGCGGCATCCGTGCAGCGCGAGCACATGCTCGTGAAGGTGCGCGCCGACAACGCGAGCCGTTCCAGCGTGCTCGAGGTCATCAACCTGTTCCGCGCGTCGGTCGTGGACTACGCTCCCGAGGCGATGGTGGTCGAGATCACCGGCGACAAGGGCAAGGTCGAGGCGTTCTTGCGCGCGATCGAGCCGTTCGGTATCAAGGAGCTCGCCCAGTCGGGCATGCTCGCGATCGGCCGCGGCGGCAAGAGCATCACCGAACGGGTCCTCCGGGGCTGAGAAGACCACGCCGATCCGCTCCCGGTCGTTGAGCGGGCTCGGCGAGAACAAACGACCACAATCGCACAGTCAAGGAGAGACACCCCCATGGCCGAAATGATCTACGACCAGGATGCCGACCTCGCCCTCATCCAGAGCAAGAAGGTCGCCATCGTCGGCTACGGCTCGCAGGGCCACGCACACGCGCAGAACCTGCGCGACTCGGGCGTCGAGGTCGCTATCGCGCTGAAGGACGGCTCGAAGTCAGCGCCGAAGGCTCAGGAGGACGGCTTCGAGGTCAAGTCCGTCGCCGACGCCACCGCGTGGGCCGACGTCATCATGATCCTCGCGCCCGACCAGCACCAGCGCGGCATCTACAACAACGAGATCAAGCCGAACCTCGCGCCCGGCAAGACCCTCGCCTTCGCGCACGGGTTCAACATCCGCTTCGGCTACATTGAGGCTCCCGAGGGCGTCGATGTCATCCTCATCGCCCCGAAGGCTCCCGGCCACACGGTTCGTCGTGAGTACGTGGCAGGTCGCGGCATCCCCGACATCATCGCTGTCGAAAAGGATGCCTCGGGCAGCGCCTGGGACCTCGCGAAGTCGTACGCGAAGGCTATCGGCGGCACGCGCGCCGGCGTCATCAAGACGACGTTCACAGAAGAGACCGAGACCGACCTCTTCGGCGAGCAGGCAGTGCTCTGCGGTGGCGTTTCGCAGCTGATCGAGTACGGCTTCGAGACCCTGACCGAAGCGGGCTACCAGCCCGAGATCGCCTACTTCGAGGTGCTGCACGAGCTCAAGCTCATCGTGGACCTCATGTGGGAGGGTGGCATCGCCAAGCAGCGCTGGAGCGTCTCTGACACCGCCGAGTACGGCGACTACGTCTCGGGCCCACGCGTGATCGACCCGCACGTGAAGGAGAACATGGCGGCAGTCCTGGCCGACATCCGTTCCGGTGCCTTCGCCGAGCGCTTCATCACCGACCAGGACAACGGCGCCGTCGAGTTCCTCGAGCTGCGCGAGAAGGCCGCAAAGCACCCGATCGAGGCCGTCGGCAAGGACCTGCGCTCGCTCTTCTCGTGGAAGCAGCAGGACAAGGACTACGTGGAGGGCTCGGCCGCGCGCTGATCCTCATCCCCTTCCGCCGAACCCACACGCCCTGACGGGGCGTGTGGGTTCGGTCGTCGGTAGGCTGAACTCGTGAGCACCGACCGCGACGACGACGCCCTCTCGTGGGGGGATGACGACCCGACGCTTGACGCTGGTACCACGCTGCCCCCGGGCTACGTCGCGGTCGGCAAGGGGAGCGAGACTATCGTGTCGACTCCTGCGCCGGCGGATGGTGGTGTGGCTTCGGAAGCTGACTCTGCACAAGCTGCGGGACTAAGCAACGCTGCGCTCATCATCCTTGGCGTCTTCGGCGGTATCTACGCCCTCGAGAGCATCGGGTGGATCATCGGTGGCCTGCGGCTCCAGCAGTACGCGGAGTTCCTCGTTGCGCCGTTGGCCTATCAGGTGAGCCTGTGGCTTGCGGTACTCACACCGCTCATGTGGTTCGTGACCGTGCTGTTCCTCACCCGGGGCGGCAGGTCGTGGGTTCGGGTCCTTCTGCTCGCCGCGGGGGCGCTGCTCGTACTCCCGTGGCCGTTCATCATGGTGGGGGCGATCGGACAGTGAGCGAGAACACCAACGAGCCCACCCAGGCCTCGGCGTCGTCATCCGTTACGGAATCACCGGCGGCCGAGCGCCGCACGGCCCTCCCGGTGTGGCTCATCGCCACGATCGCCGGCTTCTTCGGACTCTTCTACGCCTACGCCGTCTGGAACGCCGTCGCCTTCCTGATCTCCCAGGCGACCGGTCCGCTGGGACTCAACGGCGGGGGCTGGGGTCTGTTGTTGACCGCGATAGCCTTCCCCATCATCGTGTTCGCTCTCGCCTTCGCGATCGGGTGGAAGCGTCGGGCCGGTGCGTTCGCGCTCATCATGCTGTCGGGCTTGGGCATCGTCGCGGTCTTCTGGATGAACGTGATCGCGTACGCCGCCGTCTACGGCGCGTCACTCCTGGGCGGCTGAGATGAGCGTGGACCACGTGGACGGGGAGTTCGCGTCGTCGAATGACGGCTACGAGCTCGTCTATGAGAGCTTCGACGATCGCCCGGGCCTTTCTGACTCGCACGCGAAGTGGGACGCGCTCGAGCTCCCGGATGTCTCCGGCATGACGGCGCTGGATGTCGGTTGCAACGAGGGCTATTTCAGCGGGCGGCTGGCGTCGTCCGGAGCCGCGTTCGTCTTCGGATTCGACGCGGAGGACGAGGTCATCGCGGTCGCGCGCCAGCGGTTCCCGGATGTCGGCTTTGCCGCGCTGGACTGGGACCGCCCCTGGGAAGGCGCGATACCCCGCCTGGGCGAGTACGACCTCGCGCTGATCGTCTCGGCGTTGCATTACTCGCAGGCGCCCGAGGATCTGATCGAAAAGATCCACTCCGCGCTCGCCCCCGGTGGACTGCTCGTTTTCGAGGGCGGAGTCGCCGAGGGCGAGGGAGACCGCGTTCGGGTCGTGCGCGAGCACGACGTGACGTGGCACTTCACCCACTCGGGTCTCGAGCGGCTGTTCGCTGACTGGCGGATCGAACGGGTCACGCCGAGCATCACGCAGGCGACGGATCCGATTCCGCGCTTCGTGTATCACGTGCGTCGGTGAGGACGCGGTCTGAGCGCGCCCGGAGTGCGGCAAGCAATGCCGCGACCATGAGGACGGTCGCCCCGCAAAACATGACCGGTGTTGCCGTCGAGATCGACATCCCGAACGCGGGCAACAGGCTGAACAGCGCGTAGCCGTAGGACGACCCGGCTCGGCGTGCGGTGGTCTGGGCTGTCGCTGCCGGTGCCGTCGTCGACGGGTCTTCGGCCGCCGACATCCCCCATGACAGGGCCTGCGGCGAGGCGATTCCCACACCGAAGCCACTGATGATGTTTCCCGCGGCCGCCAGTGCGATCCCGAGGGGCTCAGCCGACATCCCGATCAGGAGCGCGGTGCCGGTCGCAGCGAGCGCGAGGCCGAACACCACGGTGGTGCGCAGACCGACCCGGCTGACCATTCGCGACGAGACACCGCTTCCCACGGCGATCCCACCGGTCACCGCAACAAGGAAGAGCCCGGCCGCGGTGGGCGACCACCCGGCTCTCTGGAGCAGAAGCGACTGGAACGGTTGGGATGCCGCGACGCCTGCGTAGACGAGTGCGCCGATCGCGAGCGTCCCGACGAAGGCGCGCGATCTCCGAAGCAGACCAGGGATGAAGGGCGCGCTGACGCGGCGCTCCGCCACAGCGAAACAGAGCAGCGCTGCGACGGTCGCTACGACGAGAATGCCGCCGAGGAGTGGCAGCTCGGCGAGCGTCTGCAGTCCCACGGTTCCGGTGAGGATCGCGGTGCTCAGTAGCAGCGCGACCACGGCCGAGGTTGACGGTGCTTTTTCGCCGTCGCCACGGCCGGTGCGCAAGAGCGGGAGCGAGACGAGCAGGATGACGAGAGCCAGCACCGCGTGCACGGCGAACACACCCCGCCACGACAGCAGGTCAATGAGGAGGCCGCTCACGAGCGGCCCCAGTGCGAGCCCGACCGCCGTGAAGGCCGTGGTCACTCCGATGGCGCCCGACAACGCGGCGGTATCCCGCGTTTCGGTGAGCAACGCAAGTCCAGCTGCCACCGCGACCGCGCTCGCCGCCCCCAGGAGCAATCGACCGAGGAGGAAGACGTCGGCTCCGGGTGCCGCGGCGGTAGCCCCGGCTGCCAACACCATCAGCGCTGCGGCTGCCGTGAACGTCCAGCGGATGCCGATCAGGCGCACGGGAAAGGATGCGAGGGGTGCGCACGCGGCCAGGGCGAGGGGAAACGCGTTCTGCAGCCACATGAGCATCGACGCCGACGGGTCGAACGCGGCATCCAGGGACGGCAGGGCGATCGCGATGCCGGTGAGATCCCACGCCAGCAGCAGGTTGCTCATGGCCACCACTGCCAGGGCGACTGCCGCGCCGGGCGCCAGCACCCGACTGCTCACGAGATGTTCTCGAGGAATCGAACGACCTCACATTCCCGCAGTGCGGACTCCAGGAGGCGTGCGCCCCGGAGGTACGAGTCGTAGCGGGATCCACCTTCCCACGGCGGTACCTCCTGGAACATGGCGAACTGGGCGCACAGGGCTAGCCCTGCGAGATATTCCTCCCAGTCCGGATGCCGTGGACTGTTGCGTTCGGTCAGGTGGTGCATCCACTGGCTCCAGGCTTCGCGGTGCGCCGCGTCGCTTCCGGCTCCAGCGTCGGTCTCGGAGGCGATGCGGGCAACGTCGACGGTCGGGATGCCGAGGGCTGCGGTACCGAAATCGACGAGCACGAGCTGGCCGTCCCCGCTGCGAAGGACATTGCGAGCAGTGGCGTCGCCGTGGACGATCGTGGCGTTCCTCTCGCGAACCCAATCCAACAGCCGCGGATAGGCGGCAAACACCCTGTCGTACAGCTCGACGACTCTCGGGCGGCGGCGCGCCACCTCTGGTCGAAGCGCGGCCCACACCGATGTGATGTCATCCGCCATCAGATAGCTGTGCCGCGGGAGGCGGCGCCCATGGTGCAGCGCAGTTGCATGCAAACTCGCGTAGGTCGCCAGCGCAGGCGGGAGATCGGCCATCGACAACGGGTCAAGGTCTGCTCCGGTCGCGGCGACGTCTTCCAGCACCAGAACACCTTCATCGCCGGCATCCGATGCTTCCGACCACACGCACCGGGGAGTGACCGCAGCGGTGTGCGGCGCGACGTCATCGTAGAACGCATTCTCGGTTCGCCACTGTGGTAATCGGCGCCCCGTGCCCCGAAACGACTCGGCGCTTGACTTCACGACATAGCGGTATGCGGCGACGTCCGTATGAGCGTCGGACGACATGCTGTGAGCCGCAGGGGCGGGCTGTGTCGCGATCGTTACCCGATCGATGCGACTGGTCGCTCCGGCAGCGTCAAAGTCGGGTGTGACCACCACCGATTCCACGGATCCGTCCCGCAGTGACAGGAGCGACTCCCACCACGAGGCCTGTTCGAGCCGGCCAGCACCCACGCGCATGGACTGAGTGTGGCACGGCAGCGCCCTGTCATCTGGTCGGGACGACGGGCGCGCCCACGATAGGCTGGCGGCGGCCCGTCGTCATGGCGTGCGGCGCGGCATCCCCGTCATCCTGTGCACGGTTCATGCGTGCGCGTCTGCTCCGAAGGATCCACCCGTGTCCAAACCGGTCGTGCTGATCGCCGAAGAACTGTCCCCCGCCACGATCGAGGCCCTCGGCCCGGACTTCGAGGTCCGCAACGTTGATGGCACTGACCGGCCCGCGCTGCTCGCGGCTCTTGCCGAGGCTGACGCGGTTCTCATCCGCTCGGCGACGAAGATGGATGCCGAAGCCATCGCGTCCTCGCAGAAGCTTCGCGTGATCGCTCGCGCGGGCGTCGGACTCGACAACGTCGACATCAAGGCGGCCACTGCCGCCGGCGTCATGGTCGTGAACGCGCCGACCTCCAACGTCATCTCGGCTGCGGAGCTCACGGTCGGACACATCCTGAGTCTTGCCCGCCACATCCCCGCCGCCCACGCCTCGCTCGCGCAGGGCCAGTGGAAGCGCAGCTCGTTTACGGGCGCGGAGCTCTACGAGAAGACCGTCGGCATCCTGGGCCTCGGTCGCATCGGTGCCCTGGTTGCCGAGCGGTTGCGAGCCTTTGGTGTGCGCCTGGTCGGCTACGACCCCTACGTGACCCCGGCCCGCGCTCAGCAGCTGGGTGTCGAGCTGCTGAGCTTCGACGACGTCGTTCGCGAGAGCGACTTCCTGACCGTGCACATGCCGAAGACTCCCGAGACTACCGGCATGATCAGCACCGAACAGCTCGCGGCGATGAAGCCGACGGCGTACGTTATCAACGTCGCTCGCGGCGGCCTGTTCGATGAGGATGCGCTTCTCGAAGCTCTCACCACCGGTCAGATTGCCGGAGCCGGCCTCGATGTCTTCACCGTCGAGCCGCCGAAGCCCGACTCGGCGGCGGCGAAGCTCGTCGCTCTTCCCAACGTCGTCGCAACGCCGCACCTCGGTGCCTCGACCGATGAGGCGCAGGAGAAGGCGGGCGTCTCGGTCGCCAAGTCGGTCAAGCTTGCGCTCGAGGGCGACCTGGTTCCGGATGCCGTCAACGTCGCCGGTGGTGTCATCGACCCGTTCGTGCGGCCCGGTATCGGGCTGGTCGAAATGCTCGGACAGTACTTCACGGGCCTGACCCACAGTGCGCTCACCTCGCTGGATATCGAAGTTCGCGGGGAACTTGCCGCGTTCGATGTCAGCGTTTATCGGCTCGCGGCGCTCAAGGGCATCTTCACGAACATCGTGAGCGAGAACGTGTCGTACGTGAACGCGCCGCTGTTCGCGGAGCAGCGCGGCATCGAGACCCGGATGATCGTCGAGGCCGACAGCCCTCAGTACCGCAACCTCACGGTGCTGCGCGGCACGATGTCGGACGGCACGACGCTGAGCGTTGCGGGAACGCTCGCCGGAACGCGGATGGTCCCGAAGATCGTCGCCATCAACGGCTACGACATCGAGGTGCCGATCGCCGGCCACCACGTCGTGATGCGCTACCAGGACCGCCCGGGTATCGTCGCCATCTACGCCAAGACGCTCGGTGACGCGGGAATCAACATCGAGGGACTGCAGGTTGCCCACCCGGATGCCTCCGGCCACGCACTCTCGGTGCTGACCGTGGACGCCGCGGTGCCGGACGAGCTGCTCGAGCAGATGCGTCAGGCCGTCGGTGCTGACCTGTTCTGCCAGATCGAGATCGTCGAGCCCTAGCGCGGAGCGGTTGCCTGGGCGATGAGCTGAACCAAGGCATCCATCTCGGCATCGCGAGGGACTGGCGTTGCCAGGCCGTCGTGCTGGAGTGCGTTGTTGTAGTAGACGCCGTCACTGATGAGCATGACGAGGTCGAGCGCGGTCTTGTCGGCGACGTGCGGGCGAAGCGTCTCGGCCCAGCGCTCTCGCACCGACCGGAGGGCGTCGCTCGCGGCACTGCGCCCGGCCTGCGCGAGGCGTGAGACCGCGAGGATCGCGCGGTCGAGCGCCGTGCCGTCCATCGCCGAAGTGCGCACGTAATACGCAACCGGTCCTTCCTCGGCGGAGGTCATGCGGGCGAGATCGTCGTCGACGCGCTCCTCCAGTCGAGCGAGGAGCGCTGCTTCCAGCGCCTCCTTTGAGGCGAAGTGGTAGAGCAGGCCGCCTTTGGAGACCCCGGCGGCTCGGGCGATGGCATCCATCGTGGCGGCCCGCTCGCCCTCGGCGATGAGGAGGGACTCGAACGCGTCGAGCACCTTCTCACGGGCGTGCGGGGGACGACTCATGCGCTCAAGGCTAGCCAGGCTGACTCCATGCCTGTTACTATACCAACCAGACGGTATAGAAATTCTGACTGTGACATCATGACAACCCTGACCGAAGACATCCGCATCGCCGAGAGCGAGGGGCGGCCGGTGACCTGGCGCGGCTGGGCTGCGCTCGTCGTGCTGATGCTGCCCGTGCTGTTGATCTCGGTCGACAACACGGTGCTGAGCTTCGCGCTACCCGAGATCGCGCTTGCGCTCGAGCCGACAGCCGCGCAGCAGCTGTGGATCATCGATGCCTATCCGCTCGTCCTCGCTGGTCTGCTGGTGACCATGGGAACTCTTGGCGACCGGTTCGGTCGGCGACGGATGCTGCTGATCGGCGCAACCGGGTTCGCTGCCGTGTCGGCGCTGTCGGCCTTTGCGCCCTCCGCCGAATGGCTCATCGCGGGGCGTGCCGCCATGGGTCTGTTCGGTGCGATGATCATGCCTTCGACGCTCGCGCTGCTGCGCAGCATCTTCACTCTCCGCGAGCAGCGACGCCTCGCGATCGCGATCTGGGCCTCGATGTTCTCGGCGGGTGCCGCCCTCGGCCCGATCGTCGGGGGAGTGCTCCTGGAACACTTCTCGTGGGGGTCCGTGTTCCTCATGGCGGTGCCCGTGCTCGTGCCGCTCCTGGTGTTCGCGCCGCTACTCGTACCCGAGAGTCGCAACCCGGATGCCGGCCGCGTCGACGCCGTCAGCATTGTGCTGTCGATGGCGATGATGGTGCCGATCGTGTGGGCGATCAAGGAGTTCGCGGTCCATGGGTTCTCGGCGACTGTCAGCGCTGCGGCAATCGCAGGAGTGGGGTTCGGCATCCTGTTCGTGCGGCGTCAGCTGCGCGCGCGCTCACCGATGCTGGACATGCGGCTGTTCACGCGAGGCACCTTCAGTGGCGCACTGCTCGTGAACCTGTTGAGCGTCATCTCGCTCGTCGGCTTCATGTTCTTCATCGCCCAGCATCTGCAACTGATCGTCGGGCTCTCCCCGGTTCAGGCGGGCTTTGCGCTGGTGCCGTCGCTGGCTTCGGTCATCCTCGCGGGGCTCCTCGTCGTGCCCATCGCGTCTCGGATTCCGCCCCGTGTCGTGGTACCCGCGGCGCTCATGTTCTCGATGAGCGGCTACCTTCTCGTGGCCGTGACGGCCGGTGGCGGGGACCTCGGCTGGCTTCTGCTCGCAAGTGTGCTGCTGGGTATCGGAATCGGTGCAGCCGAGACCGTCTCGAACGAGCTCGTCCTGGCAAGCGCTCCGCCCAGCAAGGCGGGGGCGGCAAGCGCCGTGTCTGAGACGGCGTATGAGTTGGGTGCCGTGCTCGGAACCGCTGTGCTGGGCGGCATCCTCACCGCCTCGTACCGATCAGGCATTGCGATCCCCGCGGGAGTGCCCACCGACCTCGCGGCGCAGGCGCGGGAAACGCTCGCCGGTGCGTATGTCGCGGCAGGCGAGCTCGCCGCGCCGATCGCTGACGCGCTGCGTGCCGCCGCGGCTACGGCCTTCGACTCCGGTGTTGCGGTCACTGCCGCCGTCGGGGCCGGCCTCATGGTCCTGGCAGCCGTGATCGCGGCCACTACGCTGGGATCGGCGCCGTCATCTGTGAGTCAGACGGCACGATCCGAGAACGAGGAGAGCAATGTCGCGCGAGGTGAAGCTAGCCGTCATCCCCGGTGATGGCATCGGTGTCGAGGTGGTCGCCGAGGCCATGAAGGTTCTCGATGCGGTGACCGCGGGCAGCGACACCCGTTTCACGAAGACTCCCTTCTCGCTGGGAGCTGCGCGCTACCTCGAGACCGGTGACACGCTCACGGATGCCGACCTCGACGCGATCAAGGAGCACGACGCGATCGTGCTCGGCGCGGTGGGCGGCGTTCCCGGCGACCCGCGGCTGAAGGACGCCAACATCGAGCGCGGGCTGCTGCTGAAGCTTCGTTTCGAGCTTGACCACTACGTCAACCTTCGGCCCTCCAAGCTCTACCCCGGTGCTCCCGGCCCGCTCGCAAACCCCGGTGAGATCGACTTCGTCGTCGTGCGCGAGGGCACGGAAGGTCCCTACGTCGGCAACGGCGGCGCGATCCGCAAGGGCACCCCGCACGAGGTCGCCAACGAGACATCCGTCAACACGGCGTTCGGTGTCGAGCGGGTCGTCCGGTACGCGTTCGCGCTCGCTGAGCGTCGCCGCAAGAAGCTGACACTCGTGCACAAGACCAACGTGCTCGTTCACGCCGGCGGAATCTGGCAGAGAATCGTGCGTGAGGTGGCAGAAGAGCACCCCGAGGTCGCCGTAGACTATCTGCACGTCGATGCGGCAACCATCTTCCTGGTCACAAACCCTGACCGCTTCGACGTGATCGTCACCGACAACCTCTTCGGCGACATCCTCACCGACTTGGCCGGCGCCGTCACCGGAGGCATCGGCCTCGCCGCTTCGGGGAACATCAACCCCGACGGCGCGTTCCCCTCGATGTTCGAGCCCGTCCACGGATCGGCGCCCGATATCGCGGGTCAGCAGAAGGCCGACCCCACCGCTGCGATTCTGTCCATCGCGATGCTGCTCGATCACCTCGGGCTGCACGACGATTCCGCCCGCGTCACCCGCGCGGTGGAAGAGGACATCGCTTCCCGGGGCGAGGCCGCTCGCACAACAGCGCAGATTGGTGACGCGATCGTCGCCCGCCTGCAGGCGTAGCCTGGAACCACTCGGCTCCTTGCCGCGCCGGACGGACCCGCCACCGCCGCGCACGAACGACTGGATTTCGACATGACACTTCTTGACACCGACCCCGACGCTGGCCTTGCACCCCTGCAGTTCCAGGTGATGCGGAACCTGCAGGCCAAGACGGATGCCGAGCGTGAGGCGATTCTCGCCAACCCCGGCTTCGGTCAGCACTTCACCGACCACATGGTCGACATCTGCTGGTCGGTCGGCGGTGGGTGGCACCGACCGCAGGTGAAGCCCTACGGTCCGCTTTCACTCGACCCGGCGGCAGCAGTTCTGCACTACGCGCAAGAGGTCTTCGAGGGCATCAAGGCCTACCGTCACGCCGACGGTTCGGTCCACACGTTCCGTCCCGACCAGAACGGTCGCAGGCTGCAGCGCTCGGCGCGGCGGCTTGCTCTTCCCGAGCTTCCGGTGTCGTACTTCATCCAGTCGCTCGAGGAGCTCATCGCGGTGGACGGCGCCTGGGTGCCCTCGGGTGAGAACCAGAGCCTGTACCTGCGTCCGTTCATGTTCGCCAAAGAGGCCTTCCTCGGCGTGCGTCCCGCCAACAAAGTCGGCTACTACGTCATCGCCAGCCCCGCAGGCGCGTACTTCAAGGGCGGCGTGACTCCCGTGTCGATCTGGCTGAGCGAGGACTATTCGCGCGCCGGTAAGGGCGGAACCGGCGCTGCCAAGACCGGCGGCAACTACGCGTCGAGCCTGCTGCCGCAGTCCGAGGCCTACGAGAACGAGTGCGACCAGGTCGTGTTCCTCGATCAGGATGGCAACGTCGAAGAGCTCGGCGGAATGAACATCGTGTTCGTCTTCAAGGACGGCACGGTCGTGACGCCGCAGTCGGACTCGATCCTCGAGGGCGTCACCCGCGACTCGATCCTGCAGCTCGCAGCTGACCGCGGTCTTCACGTGCAGGGTCGCAACATCTCGCTGCGCGAGTGGCGCGAGGGTGTGGCATCCGGTGACATTGTCGAGGTCTTCGCATGCGGCACCGCCGCCGTTGTGACTCCGATCGGTGTGCTCAAGGGACGCGATTTCGTCGACCAGCAGCCCGTCGGCTCACTCGCGCTCGAGCTGCGACAGGAACTCACCGACATCCAGTACGGCCACGCCGAAGACCGCCACGGCTGGATGCACCGCCTCGACGCCCCCGCCCAAGCATGAGAGTCGCGCGGTTCCGGCACGAGGACGCGATCGCCTACGGCATCCTCGACGAGGGCGAGCTCGTGGTGCTCGCGGGCGACCCGATGTTCGCCGGCTACGACACGACGGGGGAGCGCGTCCCGGTTGGTGAGGTGACGCTGCTCGCCCCGGTCATTCCCCGCTCAAAGGTCGTGTGCGTCGGCAAGAACTACCTCGATCACGCTGCGGAGATGGGAAGCGATGCCCCGGGCGAGCCGCTGCTGTTCCTGAAGCCCAACACGGCGGTCATCGGGCCGGACGAGCCGATCGTGCGCCCGTGGCAGTCGGAGCGCACCGACTACGAGGGCGAGCTCGCGGTCGTCATCGGCCGCATTGCGAAGAACGTGCCGGCGGATGCTGCGCTGGACTACGTCTTCGGCTACACGATCGGCAACGACGTGACGGCGCGAGATCTGCAGCGCTCGGACGGCCAGTGGTCGCGTGCGAAGGGCTTCGACACCTTCTGCCCGCTCGGACCCGTGATCGAGACGGAGTTCGACCTTGCGGGCGGCGCAAAGCTGACAACGCGCGTCAACGGCGAAGTCCGTCAGCGCGGGGCGATCAGCGACATGATCCACTCGGTGCCGGCGATCATCGAGTACGTGTCGGCGGCGTTCACGCTGCTGCCGGGCGATGTGATCCTCACCGGAACGCCAGCGGGCGTCGGCCCGTTCAGCGCCGGAGACGTCGTCGAGGTCGAGATCGACGGGCTCGGCATCCTGCGCAACACCGCGCGGGATGCGGAGCCGCGTCAGTGACACTCTCTGAGGACTGGGTCGACGACCGTCGCGAAGCGAGTGAGCTCGCCGGCATCCAGCGGCGCACCGTCTGGGTGCTCTCGGCTGGTCAAGTGCTCGGTGGGCTCGGGTTCGGCGCGACAGTCTCCCTCGGCGCCGTGCTTGCGGCAGACATCGCCGGTGACGAGTCTCTTTCGGGGCTTGCTGCGGCGGGTGTCACCCTCGGCACCGCCGCGCTGGCCGTGCCGCTGGCTGCGCTCGCGCGTCGGCGCGGCCGACGAATCTCGCTGGCGTCGGGAATGGCCATCGCGCTCGTGGGCGTGTCGCTGGTCGTGGTCGCGGCGGCGCTGCGGTCTTTTCCGCTGCTTCTCCTGGCGTTCGGGCTCGTCGGGGCCGGGCAGACCGCAAACCTGCAGTCGCGCTTTGCTGCCGCTGATCTCGCGACGGATGCCACGCGTGGCCGCGACCTCTCGATCGTCGTGTGGGCGACAACCATCGGTGCCGTTCTCGGACCGAATCTCGTACAGCCGGGGCAGGCGATCGGCGATGCCCTGGGGATGCCGCCCCTGACGGGACCGTACGTCTTCACGATCGCGGCACAGGCGTTGAGCATCGTGGTGTATCTGTTCGCACTGCGACCGGATCCGCTCCTGGTGGCCCAGACGGTGGCGCAGCGACGCCGCGATCGTGTCGTCGAGCAGATCGTCAAGCCCGACCGCCCGGTGTCGGCTCGCTACGCGATCTTCGCGAACGCCGCCGCACACGGCGTCATGGTCTCGATCATGGCGATGACACCCGTGCACATGCTGCATCACGGCGCGAGTCTGACCATCATCGGTTTGACGATCAGTCTGCATATCGCTGGGATGTACGCGCTCTCGCCCGTCTTCGGCATCCTGGCAGACCGTGTGGGCCGAATTCCCACGATCATGGTCGGTCAGGCGCTGCTCGCGGCATCCCTTGTCACGGTCTTCTTTGGTGCCGAGTCCAACACCGCAGTGACCGTCGCGCTCGTTCTGCTCGGCCTCGGGTGGAGCGCTGCGACGGTCGCAGGATCGGCGCTGCTGACCGAATCGTCGTCGGAGGAGCGCCGCACGACACGGCAGGGGCGCAACGACCTCTCGATGAGTCTCGTGGGCGCTATTGGTGCGATCACGTCAGGCGTCGTCCTCGGCTGGATCGGGTTCACGGGGCTTGCGCTGGTCGTTGGTGTAGCCGTGATCGCGACGGTGCTTCTCGCGCCGTACGGTCGCATCCGTCAGGTGGCGTAGTCGTCCCGACCCCCGCGTTGTGGCGTCCGCGTCGCAACTAGACTCGGTATCTATGCCCGGAACGCCGCATCCCGCCACCACGACCGCCACCGGATCCGACGTTCGGGTCCGCTTCTGCCCGTCACCGACGGGGTTGCCGCATGTCGGGCTGATGCGCACGGTGCTGTTCAACTGGGCCTACGCGCGGCACAACGGCGGCAAGCTCGTCTTCCGCATCGAAGACACAGATGCCGCTCGGGACTCGGAGGAGAGCTACAACCAGCTGCTCGATGCGCTGCGGTGGCTGAAGATCGACTGGGACGAGGGCGTCGAGGTCGGTGGGCCCCACGCGCCGTACCGGCAGTCGCAGCGCCACGAGATCTACCGAGGCGTTCTCGAGAAGCTCATCGCGGCTGGGGTCGTGTACGAGAGCTATTCGACAGCCGAAGAAATCGATGCCCGTAACGAGGCCGCGGGCCGCGCGAAGCAGCTCGGCTACGACAACTACGACCGCGACCTGACTGACGAGCAGAAGGCAGCTTTCCGTGCCGAGGGCCGCGAGCCCGCCTGGCGCCTGCGGGTGCCCGACGATGACCTCACCTACGTGGATCTGATCCGGGGCGAGGTGACCTTCCCGGCGGGATCCTTCCCCGACTTCGTCATCGTGCGCGCCGGCGGAGTTCCGCTGTACACGTTCGTGAACCCGGTCGATGACGCTCTCATGGGCATCACTCACGTCATCCGCGGTGAAGACCTCATGCCGTCGACCGCGCGCCAGCTCGCGCTCTACGACGCGCTCGTGACCGCCGGTGTCACCGATTTCGTGCCACGCTTCGGCCACATGCCGCTCGTGCTGGGGGAGGAGGGCAACAAGAAGCTCTCCAAGCGTGACCCGAAGGCCGACCTCTTCTTGCAGCGCGAGAAGGGTTTCATCCACGAGGGGCTGCTGAACTACCTCGCTCTGCTGGGCTGGTCGATCGCTCCCGACCGCGATGTCTTCTCGCTCGATGAGCTCGTGGCTGCGTTCGACATCGCCGACGTGAACCCGAACCCGGCCCGCTTCGACCAGAAGAAGGCGGAGTCGATCAACGGCGACCACATCCGGATGCTGGGGGCCGAGGATTTCGCTTCCCGTCTCGTTCCGTACCTGGTCGCCGCCGGGGTCGTGTCGGATCCGATGACTGACGCACAGGCGCAGATGCTCGCGGCATCCGCCCCGCTCGTGCAGGAGCGGATGCAGTTGCTCGGTGACGCCCCGGGACTCCTCGGCTTCTTGTTCACGGATGCCGTCGCCTACGAGGACGATGCACTGACGTCTCTGCCCGCGAACGCCGGCGAGGTCCTCGTCGCCGGTGTGGGCGCGATCGAGTTGATTCCGGAGGCGGAGTTCACCGCCGCCGCGATTCAGGAGGCTCTCGCCGCGGCGCTCATCGAGGGGCTCGGCCTCAAGCCGCGCGTCGCCTACGGGCCGCTGCGGGTAGCGCTCAGTGGCCGCCGCGTCTCACCGCCGCTGTTCGAGTCCATGGAGCTTCTGGGCAAGGATGCATCGGTTCGCCGCTTTGGGGCGCTGGTCGATCACCTCGCCGGAAACTGAGACGCGCCGCTGTCGGGTCTGGTTTGGCGGGGCGTTTCGCGTCGTCTAGACTTGACCCTTGGCGCCCGTTCCGGCGGGAACCCTTGGGGTATGGTGTAATTGGCAACACGGCTGATTCTGGTTCAGTTGTTCTTGGTTCGAGTCCAGGTACCCCAGCCAACAGAAACCCGCGGAGTTCCGCGGGTTTCGGCGTCTACGGGAATGTGGCGGGGAGGGCAACGATGGTCCGTCGGATCCCGCTCGAGCAGCGTCGCGAGGAGCTCGTGGCAGCCGCGATCCGCGTGATCTCTCGTGACGGCGTCGGGAAGGCGACCACGCGACGAATCGTCGCTGAGGCAGAGATGCCGCTGGGCGCATTCCATTACGCCTTCGCGTCGCAGGACGAGCTCATGCGCGCCGTCGTCGAGACCGTCACCGAACAGGAGCGCTTCGCTGCCCAAGCGGGGTCGTTGGATGCCCGTTCGCTAGAGAGTGCACTGCTGAGCGGATTCGGGACCTATATCGCTCTGCTGGAGGCGAACCCCGAGCGTGAGCTCGTCCTGATGGAACTCGCGTTCTTCTCCCGACGTCACACCGAGGACGGGATGCGCGCGCAGTGGTCGACCTACTTCGAGTCGGCCGCCGAGATGCTTTCCTACGCCGCAGAGCTCACGGGGTCCGAGTGGACCTCGCCTCTGGACGAGCTTGCCCGCCTGCTCGTCGCGCTGCTCGACGGGATCACGCTGGCATGGCTGGCTGACCGCGACAGCGCCGCCGCGCGCCGCACTGCCGAGTTCGCGGCGTCAGGACTCGCCGCGCACGCGCGATCGATCTCAGACTGACCGCGCTGGGCTCTGGGCCTCGATGAGATCCCGGTACCAGTAGTACGAGTCTTTCGGAGTGCGCGCGAGCGTGTCGAGATCCACATGGACGAGCCCGAACCGCTCGCTGAAGCCGGCAGCCCACTCGAAGTTGTCGAGGATCGACCAGACGTAATAGCCCACGACGTTCGCGCCAGCGGCCATCTCGTCAGAGAGCGCCCGCAGATGCGCGTCCAGGAACCTAATGCGTCGCTCGTCGCGCACGCGCCCATCCGCACCCGGCCCATCCGAGAAGGACGCCCCGTTCTCGGTGATGATGATCGGGGGCAGCTCTGGGTAGCGCTCGCGCAGTTGCCGCAGGATGTCGCCCAGCCCAGACGGCACGATCGACCAGCCGAAGTCCGTGCGCTCCACACCCTCGATGGGCACGGCGGCAAACGGCAGCCCCTCGGGGATGTCGACCTCGAGCACGCCGGACGAGTCCCGATCGGCTTGGGGAGCCCCGATGCGGGTCGGCTCGTAGTAGTTCACCCCGTAGATGTCCAGCGGTTCGGAGATCACACGCAGGTCGGCTGCCAGCTGTTCCGGCGACATCCCGGTCAGCTGCAGGATGCCTCCCGCGATCTCGTCGCTCGGGTAGACGCCGCGCAGAATCGGGTCGGCGAAAGTCCAGTTGGTGAGGTCGGCGAAGACGTGGGCGGCAATCAGGTCGGCGTCGTCGTCGCTGGCGGGGATGACGGGGAAGTGCTGGTTGGCCACGCCGATGCGTTGTGCCCCGGCAGCCCGCAAGCGCTGCACAGCCAAGCCGTGTGCGAGCAATTGATAGTGCGCCGCGGGCAGTGCGGCAAGTTCCAGCCCGAGACCGGGCGCGTGCTCGCTCAGACCATGGCCGTACAGCGTGTGGACGCTCATCTCGTTGAGGGTGAGCCAATCGGTGACGCGGTCGGCGAAGTGCTCGCCGAGGAGGGAGGCATAGTCAGCGAATGCCTCGGCGGTCTCTCGCGCCATCCACCCACCGGCTTCTTGTAGTGCCAGCGGAAGATCCCAGTGATAGAGCGTGGGCACGGGGTTGATGCCTGCCGTGAGCAGCGCGTCGATCAGCCGGTCGTAGAAGTCGAGCCCTCGCTTTTCGACCGTGCCGCGACCGGTCGGCAGGATGCGAGGCCAGGCGAACGAGAAGCGGTAGTCCTGCACGCCGAGCTGTGCCAGCAGCGCGACGTCTTCGGCGTAGCGGTGGTAATGGTCGATCCCCACGGCAGGGGAGTCGCCGCCGAGCACACGTCCGGGCTCCGCCGCAAAGACATCCCAGATGCTGACGCCTCGGCCATCGGCATCCGTTGCCCCTTCGATCTGGAAGGCCGACGTCGAGGTTCCGAAGCGGAAGCCCGGGGGGAAGACGAGTGAGCTGGGCATAGAGTCCTTTCAGGGGCGGGAGCGGAGCGCGGGAACGCAAGCCAGTGCGAGGAGGGAGGCGATCGCGGCTGCTCCGTAGAGTCCGGTGTAGCCACCCCAGAGCAGCACGATGGGAGCCGCCACGACGGGGGCGAGCACCTGGGGGAGGGATGCGGCGATGTTCGACAGCCCGAGCATCGTGCCGTACGTGCTATCGGCGCGCAGGGTCGAGGTGATGATCGCGAGTTCCACCGCGATATACAGGCCCCAGCCGATCCCGATGAGTGAGGCTGCGACCAGCACGATTGGCAGTGTCGGGAAGAACGCGAGCATCAGTGATCCGGCCGCGACGATGATCGCAGCGCTCGCGACGAAGGGCAGACGGCGCCCCCAGCGGTCCGACAGGGGCCCGAAGACGCTGGCGACGGCCACGGTCACCACCACGTTCACGAGGGTGATGATCAGCACCCATTCACCGGCGTCGACGAGACCGACACCGTCGGTCAGGTAGTAGTACATGTACAGCAGCACCAGGGCGTTGGCGAGATTCATGAGGAAGCGGATGGCCCACATCCAGCTGAAGTGCACGGTCGGGCGAAGTCCCGCCACGAAGGTGCGCATCGGCCGTCCGCTGCTGCTGGTGACGGTATCGGTGGTGGGCGGTTCGCGATGGACGATCGCGAACGAGAGCACGAGCGCCGGCACGGCGATAGCGAGCGCCGCATAGCCGAGACTTCCTTCGCCCAGGAGTACCGCGATCGCGGTGCCCAACACCACGCCCACCGTTTGCGCTACCCCGAACAGGGCGCCGACGAGTCCGCGCTGAGCATCGGGGACTCGGTCGGCGATGACTGCGGCGAGGGCGGCGAACGGGCCGTTCAGTCCGATCTGCACGGTGACCCACCCGACAGCCATCCAGACCGGGTCGGCGGCAAGCGCGAGAACGATCATGCCGAGCGAGCCCATTGCGGTGCCGACCACGAGGATCGGGCGGCGTCTGCCCCACCGTGACCGTGTGCGGTCCGAGATCGCGCCCCAGAGCGGGTTCGCGATCATCGAAGCCGCGGCGCCGATCCCGGTGACCACGGCCAGGATCGCCTCCTTGGGCACTCCGGCCGATTCGAGTGCCGCGGCTTGCGCGGGCAGCAGGATCTGCAGGGGGCCGAACCAGCCGGCAGCCACGCCGACCATGGCCAGCACGAAGGCGACGATCCAGCGGGGCTTGACGCGAGTCAGCTGCTCAGGAGAGGCCGACACGTCAGCAGCCATGGTTCGCACCGAGATTCAGCGATGGGGTGGAGCCGATGGGGTGCCGTCTAACCGACATCGGGACGCCTTTCCTGGTGCCGTCGAGTGGGAGGGCAATACGGGGTGCAAGTTGGACGTTTGACCAGGAACATAGGGGATGCGACTCGCCGCGCGCAAGAGCCTCCTCGAAACGCGTCAGGGGATGGTGCCGGATTCGCGTCTCCGGGAACGGTCGCGCGAACTGCTCGCGGGTAGTGCTGCTCGCCTCCGGTGCGGTGCAATGTTCTCGGCGCTCACCGGCGCCGTACTCGGTGTGATCGTCGGTGGCCTTGCCGCCATCGCAGCGCTCGTGGCTCGGCGCTGGTCGCGCGGGCCAATAGCTTCTATGCCATCTGCGGTACGCACGTTCTCGTAATCTCGAACCGCATGGGGGACATGGCGGCGGCACGACGCGCACAGCGGCAACAGAGAACTGACTTGTGGCGACAGATACTCGTCGTTGTGATCTGGTGCGCAATCACCGGTGTGATCGTCGCGATCGGCGGCTTGCTTCTCGAAGGGTTCTCGGTGAGTCTGGGGATCGCTCTCGGAGCTGATGAACAGATCGAGACCCGCGTTTCCTTGTTCTGGGGCCTCGTCGCGTGCGCGGCGATCACGGCTGTGGTCGCCTTGCTCGCGTTGATCATGCGACGGTGGGTGGCTCTCGTGCTTGCGCTGCTCGTCGCTGTGGGTTCGGCGTATCTGGCACTTGGCATCTACACGCCACTGCGCGATTACATCAACCCTCCGGTCGTCGTCCAGGATGAACCGATCCACTGTCAGTGTTACAGCGGGAGTTCGTGTGGCTGCCCCGGTGGATGAACGCGAAGCGCTCAACGTGAACCGACCTCGATGGTGACGTGCTGCTACCAGGAGGCCGCCGCGACTCGGCGGAAGTTGCCGCCGAGGACCGCAGCGATGTCGCCGGGAGCCCAGCCCCGATCCTCGAGCGCGCCCGAAAGTCCGAGAAACCCTTCGGGCGGCATCCATTCGATCGGCCCCCAGCGGGTGTAGCTCGCGTCGAAGCGCTCGGGCGTGTTCTGGATCTCGATCAAGAAGTCTTCGTGATCGAAGGAGTAGTCGCTGCTCACCCCGACATGCTCGATGCCGATCAGTTCGACCGCGTACTCGATGTGGGTGATCATCGCCTCGAGCGTGGGAGTGTTCGGCCCGAGGAAGATGCCGACGCCCGTGATGCCGACCACACCGCCCGTCTGTGCACAGGCGCGGGCCTGGTCGTCGGTGATGTTGCGGGGGTGATCCCAGACGGCGCGCATGCAGGAGTGGCTGTAGACGACGGGCCGCGTGGAGACCTCGCACAGGTCGAGTCCGGTGCGGATGCTGCAGTGTGAGCCATCTGGCACAATCCCGATCGCGTTGAGCTCAGCGACCAGCTCGCGGCCCCATGTGGTCAGGCCCGTGTCGACCGGATCGAGGCATCCGTGTCCCGCCTTGTTCGCGAAGTTGTAGGTGGGGGCGAGTGTGCGGACGCCGGCGCCATGGAGCAGGACGAGATTCGCGAGACTGCCATCGAGCGGGCCGGCGTCTTCCAGGTCGAACACGACCGCGACGTGGCCCTCGGCGACGATGCGGTCGACGTCCTGCAGCCGCGTAGCTCGCTCCAGGCCGGGGATCTCGGCGATCTGCGCGGTGAATCGCTCGGCGACTCGCAGCGTGTCGGTCAGCGAATGTGGTGAGTAGCCGACGTTGACCGAGAGCAGCGCGCCTCCAGGACGTGAGTACCGTGTCAGCTCTTCGACGTCAGCCGATGTGCTCACTTCGAGACACGTGTGCTGATCCCAGAGCATCGCGGTCACGACCTCATTCTGTCGTGCCCTGACTGTACGATCGACCCGTGTCAGACGTAACCGGGGGATACCGTCAGACGGAGCAGGCTGCCGCAAAGACAGCCGCGCAGCCAGCTGAGGCACCGCGCGATCCGTTCAGGTCATTCGGGATCGTCGGCTTCGTGCTCTCGTTCTTCGCTGTATTGAACGTTGCGGCGTTCGTTATCAGCATCATCGCGCTCGTTCGTTCCCATCGTGCTGGGTATCGCAACCGCTTCGCCTTTGCCGGGCTTGTGATCTCGAGCATCGGGCTTCTCATTACCGTCATCCTCATCGGGATGGCTGTGAGCGCACTCGTGGGCGCCGCGCAGACATGCGCGCAACTCGGAACCGGCGTTCACGTGGTTGGCTCGGCCACCTATACCTGCACCTCAACGTCCTTCTACGTCAGCACGAACTGGTAGCCCACAGCGACATCGGTGCCGCGAGCTCTACAGCGGCGGGGTTCGCTGCGCCTCCTTAGCGTGGCCGCTCCGTGTCGGTCGCGAAGCCGTCGCGCGCCGTCCTGTCCTCGAGCTTCTCGAGTTCCTGGAAGAAGGTGATTTGCCATCCCGCCGGCCCCTGAACGCGGGCGTTGATCGCGCGGAACGGGGTTTCTGTCGGTGGTGCGATGACGGCCGCCCCGGATGCCTCGGAAGCCGCAACAGCCTCCGTCGTGTCCGAAACTTCGAGCGCGAGACGCAGGGTCGGCACCGAATCGGACGCTGGCACCTGCTCAATTACGTCGATCGCGCGTGCGTGGCTGGGGGTCGCCAGCTCAATGGTGGCGACCCCCGCGTGGAGGATCGCGACGCGGTCATCGCCTTCCGTGGCGAAGGCGGGCTGCTCGGGCATGCCGAGGGCATCGCGGTAGAAGCGGAGTGCGCTATCGAAGTCGGCGGTCTCGATGATCAGACGCAGCTGGCGCGGGGGTTGGGCGAGTCTCATGCCCACCACTGTGCGCCCTGACATGCGTGTGAGGGTCAAGCTCGAGTTGTCGGCGTAGCTGCGTCAGAGCCGCGAGTTCGGCATCGATCGCGCGCCTTTCATCCTCGAGTCGATGTGCTGCGGCATCGAATGCCTCCCGCAACCGGGCGGCGTTCGGGGTCGGCGAGGTCAGCGACGGAAGGAGTTCACGGATGACGGAACTGCAGAATCCGGCATCCAGTAGTGAGCGAATCTGAGCGACAGTGGCGGGCGCCGATTCGTCGTAGATCCGCTGTCCGCTGTCGGTGCGCTCCGGATCGAGCAACCCCTGGTCCTCGTAGTACCGCAGTGACCGGATGCTCACACCTGTCCGTTCCGCAAGTTCGCCGATCCGCATCCTTCAATTCTCACGCGGGCCACCGGAGCAGTGGCGACGTAGGGTGGGAGACCGAGCGGGTGCTCCGGCCAATCGAGTTGTCGGCTCCTGCATCGGGGATCGGAGACCTTCATGTTCAGCGGATTGCATCTCATCATCCTTCTGGTGGTGTTGGCTGTTTACGCCCTGTCGATTTGGGCCCTGGTCGTCACTGTGCGCTCTGACCAGCTCATGACGAGCGAGAAGATCATTTGGTCGGCGATCCTGCTGCTGGTGCCAGGAATCGGGCTGATCGTGTGGGCTCTGCTGTGGTTCACGCGGAGATGGCCGCGGCACTCTGCCGAGAGCTAGGAAGCCTCAGCCCTTCGGGTAATGCGGGCGCAGGGTGCGGGCGATCGCTCGGTCCATCATGCGGTCGGGGAGGATCCGGGCAAGGCGAGTGAGAAGGGCGGCGTCGCGCCCGATCGTGTATCGGGTCTTCGGGCGTCGGTCAGTTGCTGCTCGCGCGATGACATCCGCCGCCTGTTCGGCGGAGAGTCCATCGCTCGCGAACGTCGCGGAGTGGCTGAGGAAGGCTGCCATGAGTGCGTCATACCTGTCGTGCTGCTCGACGGTCATCTGACCCTGCAGGTCTCTGGCTATGGCGGAGCCGCGGTCACCCATCGCCGTGCGGACGCCGCCAGGCTCCACGATGACGACCTGGACTCCATGAGGCGCGAGCTCTTGCCGCATCGCGTCACTGATGGCTTCGATCGCGAACTTGCTGCCCGAATAGGCGCCATAAGCCGGCATCGCGATACGTCCGCCCGTCGAGCTGATGTTCACGACGCGTCCGCCGCTTCGGTGCAGCGCCGGTAAGAGCGCTTGTGTGAGAGCGATCTGCCCGAACACGTTGACCTCGAAAACGCGACGCCATACCTCGAGCGGCAGGGCTTCGACGGGTGCGTTAGCCGCGATTCCCGCGTTGTTGACCAGCACACGCAGTGGGCGCCCGTCGTGATCCGAGTCGATGCGGTCGCTGAGTGCGGCGATCGTGTCGGGTCCGGTGATGTCGAGGATGACGGGCTCGACGCCAGCCTCTCGGAGGGCTTCGCCATCGGAAGCTCGCCTGACTCCGGCGAGCACGTGGAATCCTCGCCGGGAGAGTTCGATAGCGGTTGCCCGTCCCATGCCGGTCGAGGCTCCGCTGACGACGGCAAGCTGCGTACTTTCATGTGACAGTGTCATGTGAGTGACGATAGCACTTCGAATGACATTGTCAAATAGAATCGGACGATGATTGCTCGAGTCGAATCTGCGGCAGCGACACGTCGCGCCCTGCTAGATGCCACCGCCGAACTCCTGGATGAGGGTGGGGTCGATGCCGTGACACTGCGGGCCGTCGGCGCTCGTGCCGGGGTCTCGCGGGGAGCTCCCTACGGTCACTTCGCCGATAAAGAGGAGTTGCTGGCGGCCATCGCGATCGAGCGGTGGAATCGTCTTGCGGATGACTTGGCTCAGCTTCGGGCGCGAGAGGAGCTTTCCGCACGTTCGCGTCTGGAGTCTGCGCTCGCCGCCATGCTCACTATCGCGCGTCGTCAGCCGCATCTTCACGCGCTGATGTTTACGGCGCCGCAGCGTGATCCCGAGTCGCTGGCACGCGCTGCTGTTGCCTCGCAAGACGAGTTCCTCGCGATCGTTGCCGGTGTTGTGGGCGAGTCGAGGGCGCGGGGGATGGGTGCCCTACTTCTGAGCGGCACTCTGGGTGTGGCAGGGATGGAGCGTGCGGGGCAACTCGACACCGAGAAGTGGGGCGTCAGTGGTGACGATCTCGTGAGGATGCTCGCCGACCTGGCCGAGGCGTCTTAGCTCGGTTGAACGACCTGCGCCACGCGCTCAAGGGCGCTCGGAACGAGCCGGTAGTACGCCCAGGTGCCCCGCTTGGATCGTGTGAGAAATCCCGCGTCAGTCAGCACCTTGAGGTGGTGCGACACCGTGGGCTGGGCAAGCCCGACGGGTTCGGTCAGGTCGCACACGCATGCTTCTCGGTCCTCGCTGGCGGCGACGATCGACAGCAGCTGCAACCTCGCTGGATCGGCAAGCGCCTTCAGAGCGGATGCGAGCTCCTCTGCATCCGTGCGCGAGAGCGGAGCCTGCGCGAGAGGTGCGCAGCACGCCGCGGGGTCCGCCTGGGGAAGGATGTCGAGGGAGGTCATACATCGATGATAGTAAATATTGACAGATATCGATATAGCGTCGCATACTGGCTCTCCACACTCGCCTGAGATTGACCGGAGACTCCCGTGACACTGCTCGACCTCACAGCCCGCCCCGCCAGTGACGCCCGCCTCGCAACACTGCCCGTGGCCATCATCGGTGCAGGTCCTGTCGGGCTTGCCGCCGCCGCTCACCTGCTCGAGCGCGGCATCGACGTCGTCGTACTCGAGGCGGGGGAGCAGGTCGCTTCCTCGATCCGCCGGTGGGGTCACACCCGGCTCTTCTCGTCGTGGCGGCACCTGATCGACCCCGCGGCGCGGCGTTTGCTCGAGGCCGCAGGGTGGACCGACCCGGTTGATCTCGACCGGATGCCGACAGGCCAGGAACTCATCGACGAGTACCTCGAGCCGCTTGCCGCGCTCGATCCCCTCGCTTCGCGGATTCGACTGTCGACGCGCGTTGCTGCCGTGGGTAAGGACGGCATCGATCGCACCCGCACGGAGGGACGCGCGAACACCCCGTTCCTCATGCAGATCCAGGATGCCGAGGGGATGACTGTCGAGCTACGGGCCCGAGCCGTGATCGATGCATCAGGAACCTACGAGACCCCCAATCCGCTTGCCTCCTCAGGGCTCGACCTCCCGGGCGGCGCGAGTATCGCCGACCGGGTTTCGCACGCGCTTCCCGACGTCGCGGGTGCGGATCGTCACCTCTTCGCCGGGCGGCACACCACCGTGGTCGGTGCGGGACACTCTGCGGCGAACACTCTGCTGGCTCTCGCCGACCTCGCCGAACAGGTGCCCGGCACCCGCGTCACCTGGCTGCTGCGCACACCAGCAGCCACCCGCGTCACGGCATCGGAGGCTGACGAGCTTCCGGGTCGTGCGAGCTTGGGGGCGCGGACCGATGACCTGGTGGCGTCCGGCCGCGTCCAGCTCGTCGATTCCTTCCGGATCGCCCGCGCCGAGCGCACCGAGACGGGGGTCCGGCTGATCGGCACCCGAAACGGTGTTCCTGCCGAACACGAGACTGACCGCGTCGTCAGCGCCACCGGCTTCCGCCCCGACCTGGCGATGCTGCGCGAAATCCGTATCGAGCTCGACGAGGTCGTGGAGGCGCCGCGCAGGCTCGCGGCCCTCATCGATCCCAACATCCACTCCTGCGGCACGGTGCCTCCGCACGGATTCGCCGAGCTGCAGCATCCGGAGCGCGGCTTCTTCATCGTCGGCATGAAGTCGTACGGGCGGGCGCCGACGTTCCTGCTGGCGACGGGGTACGAGCAGGTGCGCTCGATCGCAGCGTGGCTCTCAGGTGACCTCGCGTCGGCATCCGCGGTGCAGCTGACCCTCCCCGCGACGGGTGTGTGTTCGACGGATGCCGCAGGCACCGGGTCGTGCTGTTGAGCGCCACGGTTCGCTCGATGACCGCGCAGGACTGGGCGCAGGTCGAGCTCATCTTCGCCGCGGGGATCGCGGGAGGCGAGGCCACGTTCGAGATCGCGACCCCGAGCTGGGCGGAGTTCGACGCCGGGAAAATTCCCGAGCCGCGCTTGGTTGCCGTCAGCTCCGCGGGTGAGGTCATCGGTTGGGCGGCTGCTTCGCCCGTGTCGAGTCGGGCAGCCTACCGCGGGGTCATCGAGCACTCGGTCTATGTGGCGCCCGAGCATCAGGGGCGAGGGGTCGGGCGCGCGCTGCTGAGTCGATTCGTGACGGATGCCGACGCCGCCGGCTACTGGACAATCCAGTCGAGCATCTTCCCCGAGAACACCGCGAGCCTGCGCCTCCACGAGAAGTACGGGTTCCGCGTCGTCGGCCGGCGCGAACGAATCGCACGCTCGCAGCTCGGACCGCATGCCGGCCAGTGGCGCGACACCGTCGTGATCGAGCGCCGCTCGACACGCAACGGCGTGGCGTGACCGTGATCCAGGAGAAGTCGATACGTCTGCTCCCCATTTTGTTGGAACCGATCCCACCCGTCTGCTTTACTACGAGGAGGTAGTCGATCTCGGGGGATCGCGGTGACTTCGCTGGTGCTCGCCCGCTTCCCTCGGAGTTGTATCCATGCGCCTGCGTTCGCGACGCTATCTCGCAGCGATATCGATCCTGACGCTCCTGCTCACGGGCGTGGCCGCCGCGCCGGCATCCGCTCGCACGAACGACGATGTCGTCGTGGCTTCGGGTGAGGACTGGACTGTCGAACGCGCCCCCGGCGGTTATGTCGTGACGTTGCATCTGGACGAACCCATCCCGGTCATCAGCGATGCGCCAACAATCGTCGTGGACGGCGAACCCCTCGGAATCGCGCGCACCAGCGACGGTGGACGCACCCTCACCATCACAACGTTCGATGGGCGCGTCGCGTCGGCCGGCGAGGTGGTGCAAGGCTGGGCCTCTGGTCCGAAGCCCGGCGACGGCACCGGCAGTGACAACAATCGGCGCGCTCCCGTCCTGCCGAACGACGTCCTCGATGATCAGCTACGAGCCCTCGCTCCCGCTCCCGCGATCCCCGACCCGTCGGAACCAGGCCCCTACACGGTGACAGAGGCCGAATACGACTTCGGTGACCGCTCTGTGCCCCTGGCCGATTACGGGGGAATCCGCGGGGAGATGATGGGCAAGCTCTACGTGAGCTCAGCGCCCGGGGAGCGCCCAGTCGTCGTCTTCATGCACGGCCGGCACCACACCTGTGGTGATGCCAGCAGTGGCGAGTCTCAAACGGGGTGGCCGTGCCCGAGCGGCACGATGGTCATCCGCTCGTATCTTGGATACGAGGGCACTGCGCGGGCCTTGGCGTCTCACGGTTACAACGTCGTGTCGGTGTCGGTCAACGCGATCAACGCGACGGATTCCGATGTGACATTCGATCAGGGCGCTCGAGCGCGGGGAACTCTCGTTCTTGACGCCCTCGCAATGCTCGAGAGCCTCAACGCCGGCCAAACCGTGACCTTCGAGGATCAGCCTGACGCGGGCTCTGTGTCGGCCCGCACCTTCGATGACGCGCTCGCGTCCGCCACCACCCGCTCCGACCATCCCGCTGCCCCATCAGGGCTGACTGCAGCGAACCTCGCAGGGCGGTTCGACCTCGCGCGCGTCGGCTTGATGGGACACTCGCGCGGCGGCGAGGGGGTCGTCGCCGCGGCCCAGCTGAACGTTGCAGCGCAACACCAGTACGGCATCCTGTCGGTCCTGCCCCTTGCACCCACCGATTTCGCGCGGCGCACGCTTTCTGACGTCACCACGATGGCGGTGTTGCCATACTGTGACGGCGACATCGGCGATCAGCAGGGCCAGAAGTACATCGACGACTCGCGGCACGCCTTCGACGACAACGTCCTTCGTTCTGCCGTCTGGGTGATGGGAGCCAACCACAACTTCTTCAATACGGTGTGGACCCCTGGGGCCTATCCGGCCGGCGGCGAGGATGACTGGAATACCGACGACACCACCTCGGCGTGCTCGACGCTGGATCCAACGCGGTTGAATGCGGCCGATCAGTATCAGGTCGGTGTGACGTTGATGACCGGTTTCTTCCGGTCCACTCTCGGGGGAGAGACGCAGTTCTTGCCGCTCTTCGACGGAACCACCGCTCCGACCACGGATCGGATTCCGTTCGCCGACATCCGGGTGATCGCGACTCAGGCGCGATCACAGACCACGTTGGTCACGGATTTCGTGGGCACTAACGCGATCATTCTCACAGAGGACACCAATGACTCGGAGGTTTGCGAAGGTCCGCAGAACAATGCTGTCAACCCGCGGTGTGTTGACTCCCCGGGCGGCTCCGTTCCGCATTGGAATCCCGGGTTTCTGGCCCCGCTTGTGCCGCTCTATCCCGTTTACCGATTTCGGTGGAACGACGCCAGCACACCAGCCCTACGCGTGATCGTGCCCGACGACCAGCGAGACGTGAGCGCCCGCGAGCAGTTGACACTGAAGGTCGCCCCCACAAGAGACGTAGTACTCGGCACGGATTTTGCCATCGTTCTCGTCGACGGGAGCGGCGCAGAGTTCTCGGTGGTCGCATCCTCACTCAACCCCTACGCGATCAATCGGATGCCGGGCGGAGCCGAACAACTCGATAAGACGGTGCTGCAGCAGGTGACCCTGCCCTTGGGTGAGGTGATCGGGGTCGACCTCACAGACCTTCGTGAGGTCCGCATCGAGGCGGATGGCACCGCGAACGGTGGGCTCTTTCTCTCGGACCTCGCCTTCGACTCCCCCTCGGCGGGTGCGCCTACGGTCGTTGAGCGTTCGTCGGTCAACATGGCGATAACGCGTGTTGAGGAGGGCGCTCAGAGCTGGGACGCCTCGGTGGCGGTCTGGCTGGACCGTCCCTCGGATGAGCCGGTCGTCGCCTATGTCGGCGCGATACCGGGACCCGGAGCTCTGTACGCGCCAGTGCAAAATTTCGCCCAGCGGGTGACATTCGCGCCGGGTGAGACCTGTCTGGCGGTTCCCGTACTGATTACCGGCAACAGCGACGTTTCCGTTGACGGGGTGTCTGTCGCTGTGACCGCCGCAACCACGAGTCAGCAGGGCGTCTCGGGAGCGTCGGATTTCTCAGCAGTCCTCGTTCGCGAGGACGACGGCGTCTCGGGCGGGGCAACCGCGCCACCGTTCGGGGAGCAGGGCGACGTCTGTGCGGAGCTCGCGGCATCACGCACCCCGGGTGAGCTGGCGCTGTCGGACGCGGATCCTGCCCGGGGCGATAGTCTGCGCTTGACCGCGACCGGCTTCCGCGTCGGCGAAGCTGTTCTTGCCACCGTAGGCGGAGTGGCATTGCCCGCGGTCGTCGCGGGAGCTGACGGCACCGCGGTCATCGATACCGTCATTGCCAGCGACGCTCCGCTCGGTGAGATAGCGATCGTCGCCCGAGGTGCAGGCTCCGACCGCGTCCAGCAGGCGACAGCCACGGTGCGCGCCGCAGCGCCAACGCCCACTCCGACTCGGTCGACGACCACGGCCGTACCGGTAGGAAGCTCGGCGTCGGCGCTCGCGAACTCCGGAGCCAATGGAATCGTCTGGGGGATCACAGCGCTCGCTGCGGCCCTCCTGGTGGCATCCGGTACCGTCGTGAATGCCGGGGCGCGCCGCCGCCGCGAGCGCTGACAAGAAGGCTCACCGCCTGCTCGCCGACTCTTCAGGATGTTTGGTCGATCAGATCGCTCACGACCTCGTCGATACTGATGTCGGTCGCGGTGCGGCCTACGACCGCGGGGCCGGGCTTCGGCGAGGGAACCGTGTGTCCGCCGTCGATGACCGTGTAGAAGGTCACGGGGGATTTGTTCGGCTCGCTGTACGTGGCGCGTTCGACGCGGGTGGGGCGCCGCTTTGCTCCGCGGTGCGGGAGGGCGGTGACCTCGGGTGTGGCGCTGATGCCATTGCGTCTAGCGAAGTACTCGGCGGTTGCCGGCGCAGAAAGACTCACCCCGTCGACCTTGAACACCTTGCGCGCCCACCACGGCATCCGACCGCCCTGGAACGGGATGATCGGATCCGTCGTGCCATGAATGAGGGTGATCGGCACGGAGCGCTCGGCGGTCTCTGCGTAGCCGCTCAGGAAAGACTCGCGGACCGGCATCGTTGCCGACACGATCACACCGCCAGCGAGCAGATCGGATGCCTCGTGCAGCAGTCGGAAGATCATCTGGCCGCCGTTGGAGAAGCCGAGACCGATGACTCTGCCGCGGTCGATGTGGTGGGTGCGCTGGAGTTCGTCGACAAGTGCCCGCGCGAACGCGACGTCGTCGATCTGGTCTCTGCGTGCGGGGAAGGCGCTTTCGGCTCGCGCATCATTCCAGTTGCGCCGGTGTCCGTCCAGATACGCGACAACTGCGCGGCCATCGTGCGCGAGGGTATCAAGGACGCGTCCCGTGAAGTCGCGGTGCGTCGCTCCGTCCTGGCGTGAGCCGTGGAAGACGAGAACAAGCGCTCGGCCTTCGGGGCCGTCGGGGTCGCCGACCACCGTGTATGTGCGGGCGCGGGCGCCCACCGTGATCGTTGCGTGCATTGTCATTCCTTCGCCGAGGCGCGCGACTCTCGCTCGCCTCGAAGGTGACGATATAGTCTGACATCATGTCAAGGTCAAGGCGATGAGGATCGGTGAACTGAGCGCGCGCAGCGGCGTGAGCCAGAGGTCGCTCCGGTACTACGAGGAACGGGGGTTGATCTCGGCGCATCGTGAGCCCAACGGGTATCGCCACTACGACGAGTCGACAGTAGAACAGGCGCGCACCATCCACATGCTGTTCGGGATGGACTTTCCTCGAGACGTCGTGCAATCCGTCCTCGCGTGCGCCGGCCCGGCATCCGCGGCAACCCACGACGCGCTTGCCGACCAGCTCGAGGTGGTTCTCGACGAACTCACGGAGCGGATCACCAAACTCAGCGACACGCGCCAGCAGATCGAGACGTTCCTGGAGTCCCGCGGCCGGAGATCTCCAACGTCAGTGGCGCGCGGCTGAATCGGTCGCGAGGCTCCTGGCGATGATGGCGGATGCCGAGATGTGACCGATCGCCAGGACGACAGCAGCGACGGCTAACCACGGATTGTTGAGCCATGCTGCAGCGGCGAGGAAGGTCACGACGGGAAGGATCGCCATAGGCACCGGAACTCGCCAGAACGGTCCGTACAACAGGCGGAGTGATCGGCCGCGCGAGAGGTAGCGGCCCCAGAGCGCGTCGTAGCAGGCGAGCGCTGCGATCGCGACGAGCAGCCACGGCCAGACCAGCGTGCCGGGGAGTATGACGGCGGGCACGACAACGCACAGTGCCTGGCCGACGCGTTCGAGCGCTGTGAGGATCCGCGGAACCGTGACATCCGGCCATGGCTCGGCCGGGGGAAACCGCACGAGCAGGAGGTTCGGAAGGAGCACAGCGAGAGCGACGGCCAGGCCGAGGGGAGAGAAACCCACGAGTTATCGCTACCTCTCGACATCCGCGTGAGGCTGACGCGTCCCTGACGCGACGCCCGCTGTCCACCCGGGCGCCCGGCACCCGACCGGGGGCGTGAGAGTACCGGCATCGATCCCTGCCCGACAGAGTGCCCACGCGATGAGCGAGTTGCTGTTCCACATGTCGGTGTTCGGAGCAGCTGCGCGCCCCCAGGTGTGGAGAGGAACGTCGGGCAGGGTGTCGAGCAGCGCCTGCGCCTGTGTCCTGCGGAGCGGGATCGAGGTCGGAGCTGCAACGGCGTACGCCCGATCGGGGAGTACTCCGTTCGGCCAGGCGCGAACGACATAGCGGAACATCCGGAATCGTCCGAGCGCTGGCAGACCCACCGGCCCGGTCGCCACGACCCCGGATGCCGTGCGCGGCTGTCCCCACTCTGGCGTCATCTCGATGACGTATCGTTCGCCGCCCGTGAAAACCTCGAGCGCTGCGTGCACGAGCTGTAGCGGCGTGCGGTGGTCGCGCCGCGCCGACATCAGCTCCCACCACCGGCTCGTGTGCGCCACAATCACTCCTCCGGCGCCGACCGGAAGCCACCAGAGATCCGCACGATCGGTGCGCTCGGCATCCACGGCTCTATCGTCGTCCAGACGGGCTGCGACGGCACCGGCCAGAGGTCCCTTTTTGGGGCCGACGCAGGTCCGGGGCGCCTAGGCTGAGGCTGTGACGAGTCGTGAGTCGCAGGCGTGGGAGTGCCCGACGTGCGGCGACCGGCTGCGGTACGAGATCCTCGACGATGAGCGTTTCCTCGTCGCCTGGTCGTGCGTCAGATGCGGGTTGGTGCGTACGACCGAACCCACGTAGGGCGATCGAACCGGACCGGAACGATCGGGTACGGGCGGCTCGGATCTCGCAGGCTGGATGTCGAAGGAGGCCCCATGATCGCGGAGCTCAATCGACTGATCGATGTCATCGACGACGACCTGTCCGAAGACCTTGACATCGCTGCGCTCGCGCGGGAGTCGGGCGTGACCGAGTATCACCTGCGGCGGATGTTCTCATCGCTGGTCGGGATGCCGCTGTCGGAGTACATACGCCGGCGACGGATGACTGTCGCCGCCGCCGCAGTCGTCGCGGGCGACCCGCTCCTCGATATCGCGGTGCGGTTCGGGTACGGCTCGACTGAAGCCTTTGGCCGGGCGTTTCGCGCGGTCCACGGTTCTTCACCCGCCGAGGTCCGGGTAACTGGTGGTCCCCTTCGCGCACAACCGAAACTCAGGCTCCGCCTGACCGTCGAAGGGAACACCACCATGGACACGCGCATCGCCGAACGCCCCGCGTTCCGTCTCGTCGGACACGCCACGCGCGTTCCGCTCATCCACGAAGGAATCAATCCGCACATCCAGCAGTTCGTCGCCGCACTTCCCGCGAGCGAACACGCCCGCCTCAAGGGGCTCAGCAGCACCGAGCCGGGTGGGCTGCTGCAGGTGAGCGACGGCGTCGATCCGGATTACCGGGAAGGAACCGAACTCACCTACCTCCACGGCGTTGCGATGGATGCCGCGGCATCCGTGCCCGCTGATCTCGATGTGATCGAGGTTGAGGCGGGGGAGTGGGCGGTGTTCCGCACGTCGGGGCCCTACCCCGCAGCGCTCCAGGAGGCTTACGCGGCATCCGCGTCGGATTGGTTCCCGTCCAACCCCTGGCAGCTGCGTCCTGGTCCCTCGATCGTCGCCGTTCTCGATCGCGCCGACGACTTCAGCACGGCTACGACCGAGCTCTGGATGCCGATCACACGCCGCTAGCGCATCGTCTGCTCGGTGCCTACCGCATCGCGGTCAGTACTCCCGCGGCATCCAACGCGAACTCAGCGTCCAGCGCGAGTCGATCCAGGAATCCTCGGTCGTGGCTGACCACGATCATCGCGCCGCGGTAGGCGCCGAGCGCCTCGATGAGTTGCTCCGTGGTCTGGAGGTCGAGGTTGTTGGTTGGCTCATCGAGCACGATCAGCTGAGGCGGCGGATCGGTGAGGAGCACCCGCGCGAGGGCGACCCGGAAGCGCTCGCCGCCGGAGAGAACGCCGACGGGCCGATCCACCATGGCCCCGCGCACGAGGAGCCGCGCGAGCCTGTTGCGAAGCTCCGCTCGCGGCACGTGCGGGGCGACGCGGGTCACGTTGTCGATGACTGATGCAGCGTCGTCGAGGTTGTCGAGGCGTTGAGAGAGCGTGCCGATGCGGTGAACGTGTGCAACGGCTGCCGCCCGCCCGGGGGTGGCAGCCACGCCGGAAACCAGCCCCTCGAGCAGCGTGGTCTTGCCGACCCCGTTCGGTCCGGTGATCGCGACGCGCTCTGGTCCCTGGACGACGATCGTTCGTCCGTCGCTCCCCGTGAATTCCGCGATCCGCTTGCCCGGAGGCACGGCGGGGTCGGGAAGGTCGATGCTGACCCGGTCGTCATCACGGATGCGCGACTCGGCGTCCTGGAGTGAACGCTGCGCCGCCTGCATCCGATCATCGAGCACTCCGCGCTGCTTTCCGTGGGTCTTCTCGGCCGAGTTTCGCCGGTCGTTGACGACTGCCCCGATGTACTTGCGGTTTGCGGCATCCTTCTTGCCTTGCCGCTCGCTGTGCGCGATGCGCTCGGCCGCCGCGATCCGCTGCCGCTTCTCGACGCGGACCGCGTGCTCTGCGGACCGCACCGCGCGCTCGGCTGCTTCCTGTTCGCGTGCAACCTGCTCTCGGAACTCTGAGTACGGGCCGCCGAAGAGCATCAGTGAGCCGGCCCGCAGTTCAGCCGTGTTCTGCATGCGCTCAAGCAACTCCAGATCGTGGCTGACGACGATCACGGGACCGCCCCACGCGCCGATGAGGTCGTGGACCCGTGCCCGCCCGTGGGCGTCGAGGTTGTTGGTCGGCTCGTCGAGCAGGGCGATGTGGGCTCCGCGCATCCGGACTCCGACCAGTGCAGCAACCGTCGCTTCCCCGCCCGAGATCGTCGTCACGGGTCGGTCGAGGTCGCCGATCTCGACGCCAGCCGCACTCAGGGCGGCGATCGCCCGCTCTTCGACGTCCCAGTCTGGGCCGATCGTGTCGAACAGAGCGGAGTCGGTCTCGCCCCGCTCGACGGCGGCGATCGCGTCGACGATCGAGCGGATGCCGAGAAGATCGACCAGCGTATGGCCGGGTTCGGCATCCGTTCGCTGTGGTAGATAGTCGACGACGCCCGCCGTCTGCACGGAACCCGAAGTCGGCGTGAGGTCGCCGGCGATCAGATGCAGCAGCGTCGACTTGCCGACGCCGTTGAGGCCGACAAGACCCGTCGAGCCGGGTGGGAACGAACCCGACACGGCGTCGAGAACGCGGTGGCCGTCGGGCCAGGTGAAGGTGAGGTCGTGAAGAACGACGGAAGGATTGTGGGCAGGCATGCGGAACTCCAGAACGTATCGGCTCCTGACGAGGTCAGGGTGGACGCTGACACGGGTCCGCAGAAAGGGCAGGGTGGTCCGGTCAGCAGGGGATGCTGAAGCCCGAACCTGTCATGTCTCTTCCTTGCCGTTCACTCCCTCTCACGAGCAGCCGATGCCGCAGGAGTGCGCCCCAAGTATGCCACTTCGCTCGCTGAACGCAAACGAGCCCGCAGCTACACAGGCCGAGGGATCGCTACCGCGCCGCATCCCGGTACTGGCGGGGAGACTGATCGTTCCACGCGCGGAAGGCGCGAGCGAAGCTCGTGGGCTCGTCGAATCCGCAGGCAGTTGACACCTCGGCGATCGGCAGATTGGTCTCGCGCAACAACTGCTGCGCGCGGTGCATCCTGAGCATCCGAATCTCCTGCGCAGGACGTGAGCCGTCCTCCGCGAACACGGCATGCACAGTGCGTACTGATACTCCCTCCGACGCTGCCAGCGTGACGACGTCGAGGCGTGGGTCCGACACGCGCTGTGAGATGCGGGCTCGCAATGCTGCGCGGATCGACTCGTGTGAGCGGGCGGGTTCCGCGGCGCCGGCGGCGCTGCGTAGGGACGCGGTCAGCAGTTCGAGACACACGCGCGCCGTCTCGGACGCGCTTGCGACCAGAGGACGACCCGACAGATGCGATCCTGCGAGGCGTCGGAGGAGCCCCAATGTGGGAAAGACCCGCGTCGAGAGAGTGCGGGCGCCCAAGCTGGCAAGAGCAGACCGTTCCAGACCGAGTAGCGGCGCCGGCACCTTGATGACCAGTGAGTCGATAGTCATGGGAACGCCAAGCCTGTAGGGCTCGTCTGCCAAGTAGAGCGCGCCTTGCGCCGCGCCGATCGATGCCAACCGCCCCCGTTGCTCGACGGTCGTCGTCCCGCTCAGTTGCAGCGAGAACAGGGCCATGTCGAGGTCGTCTTCTTGGACGAGGTCGGATGTGCGGTTCACCTCGCCGCCAGCTCGGCGCACCGTCGTGCGAATCCGGGTGAACGAGACGGAGTCGGCGACGCGGTGATCCATCGTTGCCAGGAAGCGAGGTTCGCCCGCGGTGATCCGGAGGGGGACGAAGGCGCGAGAACACAGCTCTTCCCATTCCTCCTGGGATGTCGCGGTGACGGTGGCCACGACCTCATTGTGGGCTGACGCTGTTTCTCTGGGCATCCGCCACTGTTACCGCCGCATTTCCAGGGGTGGCGACAGCAGTGATTGCCAGGTTCCCTGCGCAACCCGTCTGTCCCAGAACGCGGGCTTGCCCGTAACGTCACAGCACTAACCCGAGGAGGATGCCATGTCCACGATCCGTGTTGCAGCTGTCCAGGCCGAACCGGCCTGGTTCGATCTGGCTGCTACGACCGAGAAGACGATCTCGTTGATCGCCCAGGCTGCAGCCGAAGGCGCTGAACTCGTCGCGTTCCCCGAGACCTGGTTGCCGGGGTATCCATTGTTCCTGTGGGGGATGGGAGTGGCCGAACAACTGCCGCTCATCGCGAACTACCACGCCAACTCCGCCGCGGTGACGGGACCGGAGATCGCTGCGATTCGTAACGCCGCGCGTGAGCACGGCATCGCGGTCGTTCTCGGCTTCAGCGAGAAGGACCACGGCTCGCTCTACATTGCGCAGGCAGTCATCGACGCCTCCGGCGAACTGGTGCAGCACCGCCGCAAGCTCAAGCCCACTCACGTGGAGCGCACGCTCTTTGGCGAGGGGGACGGGTCGGGCCTCGCGATCGTCGAGATCGCAGGTGCGCGTCTGGGTGCCTTGAACTGCTGGGAGCACATGCAACCCCTCCTGAAGTTCACGATGTATGCCCAACACGAGCAGATCCACGTCGCATCCTGGCCCGCGTTCGGTGAGGGTCTTCCGCAGCTGTCGGCCGAGGCGTCTCTCGCGCTGAGTCGTACGTATGCGCTCGAGGGCGGAGCCTTCGTGCTCGTGAGCAACCATGTCGCGACCCAGCTCCCCGGCATGACCGGTGGCGGCGTGGCGCGGATCTACGGCCCAGACGGGAGCCTGCTGACCGAGCCGATCCCCGGGGATGTCGAGGGCATTGTCTACGCCGACATCGATCTATCTGCCATCTCGCTTGCCAAGACCTTCGCCGATCCGGTGGGACACTACAGTCGCCCCGATGTGTTTCAACTCACTGTCGACCGCATGTCTCGCCGACCAGCGGTACTAACCCCCGCGGCGCCGTCAGTGGAGCCGATCGCCGAGGAGTCCGAGATCCTTATTGTCGGATCCTGAATCGCGTCAGTGCAGACGCTTCCGGCACTCAGCGCGTCCCGGCGGCAAGCCGGATCTGCACGATGTTCTCGGTTTCGTCGATCTCGGCGACCTTGGGGTGGGCCTTGATGAAGTCCGTGAAGCTCCGGAACCCCAAGGCTCGCTCGCTGAAGCCCGGATCGAGCCGCGTGATGAGACTCTTCACCACATTCGCGTGCTGCCACTCGGTGCCTTCGCGGTCGCCCTCGAGCCGCAGGGCCCGTTCGAGCAGCTCGGCGCCAGGGTCTGCGGCCTTCTTGCGACTCCGGCGGGTCTTTGCGGCGACAGCGGTCTCCGCATCCTTGACCGGCTCGCGCTCGATACCGGGGAGAGCGTCGTAGGTGTCGAAACGGTCGCACGCTGCGGCGAGCGACCTTGCGCTGGATCCCGCCACCCCGACGCCGACGACGAAGCGGCCGAGGCGCTTGCAGCGCTGCGCGAGCGGCACGTAATCGGAGTCGCCCGCCACGATCACGACGTGTGAGAGGTCGGGAAGGCGAAACATGTCTTCGACGGCATCTACGGCGAGTCGGATGTCGGCGCCGTTCTTCGCGTAGGCAGCGGCTGGAAACAGCTGCACCAGATCGACGGCGCGCGCGACGAGCTGGGTCCGGTACTCCGCGTTCACGGGCGACGACCAGTCCGCGTATGCCCTTGTCAGCACGAGAGTGCCGAAGGATGCCGCATAGTCGATGATCGCGCCGAGATCCACCGTGGCGGCGGCCAGACGCTCAGCGATCTCGGGCTCGGCCGGGTCGGCTGCGATGCGTTGCCGGTCCCTGCCGTAGGCGTTGCGGCCGTGCACCGTGTCGTACCAGGACATGACGATGTTGTCGAAGTCCAGATACACCGCCACGCGCGGGTCGGTTCTCTCAGCCATGCTCACTCCTCGTGGGTCCACGGGCGTCCGCCTGCTTCCTCCTGAGCCTAGCCTCGACATCTGTCACCCCCGAGGGCCGCGCTGTTTCGCCGACTCTGCGCGATCCGTAAGATGCGAGCATCGGTGGTGGATCGGAGGATGCTCATGTCGCCTGTTTCTCGCGGGTTCGGCGCTCGTCGGCGTGAAACGAACGACAGGCTGCCACCGGGGCAGTATCTGACGACGGACTTCCCGGTGCTCTCGGCAGGGCCTACACCGCGCCTCGACACGGCCGAGTGGCGTTTCGCGATCCGCGACGAGCGGGGCGAGTCTCGGTCCTGGACCTGGGACGAGTTCCACGCACTGCCGTTCGAAGACATCCACACCGACATCCACTGCGTGACGCGCTGGTCGAAGCTCGACACCACGTGGCGGGGCGTCTCGGTCGACACGCTCATGGCGGGCATCGAGACGGATGCCGAGGCGGCGATGGCGCACTGCTACGGCGGGTACACGACCAACGTGCCGATCGCAGATCTTCTCGGCGGCAAGGCGTGGGTCGTCACGGAGTTCGACGGTGCGCCGATCGACCCCGAGCACGGCGGTCCGGCGCGGTTGCTGGTGCCGCACCTCTACTTCTGGAAGAGCGCCAAATGGGTCCGCGGACTGTCGCTCCTGCGCCGCGACGAACCGGGCTTCTGGGAGCAGAACGGCTACAACATGCACGGCGACCCCTGGCGTGAGGAACGGTATTGGTGAGCGTCGGAGCGTGGCTGGCAGCATCCGTGCTGGAGGTTCGCCCCGCCGCTTTGGGTGCCCGCGCTCTCGTCCTTAGCGTTCCGGACTGGCCGGGGAACCTGCCAGGGCAGCATCTCGATCTTCGCCTGACTGCCGAGGACGGATACCAGGCGGTGCGGTCGTACTCGATCGCATCGTTCGGTTCGGGCACAGCCGTCGAGCTCGGCGTCGATGAAGTCGAGGATGGCGAGGTGTCTCCCTACCTCGTCGAAGACGTGCGCATCGGTGATCAGATGGAGGTGAAGGGCCCCCTCGGTCAGTACTTCGTCTGGGACGCCACCGATCCCTCGCCGGTGCAACTGATCGCCGGTGGATCAGGGATCGTGCCACTGATCGCCATGGTGCGCGCGCACGTGGCTGCAGACGCTACAGCGTCGTTGCGTCTCGTTTATTCCGTGAAGGATGCCGATCGGGCGATGTACCGAGACCAGCTGCTCGTGCTCGATGCGCCCCGGATCTCGACGACCTGGGCTTACACGCGCGAAGCTCCGCGCGACTGGGCGGGAACTGTCGGTCGCCTCAGCGCTACCGTGCTCGCCGAGGCCTTGCACCCGGCATCCGTCGACCCCGTCAGTTTCGTGTGCGGGCCGACGCCGTTCGTGGAGTTCGTCGCCGAAACACTTGTCGCGCTGGGATATCGACCCGAGCGCATCCGCACCGAAAGGTTCGGGGGAGGATCATGAGCCTCGCCACACATCCGCTGCCTGAGCCACCCGCAACGCCGCGGCCGAGCATGGTCGACGGAAATGCGCTCATCGGCATCCTCGAAGAGGCCTTCGGTGCTGCTACCGCGACGCTCGCTCTTACCTGCGGGTCGTGCGCCGATGCCTCAGCGCTTTCCGATTCAGCGGTCGAGCTGGCGACGACCTCGGCGATCGTGCGGTGCCGGCGCTGCACTCATACGATCCTGACCCTGCGCTGGAGCGAACACGAGCTCGTGATCGACGGGGTGAGCGCGCAGATTGCGGTGCAGCGCGGGTCGCGCTGACCGCGGCGGGTCGTCCCTACGGTGCGCAGTCGTAGACGACGCCGGGGGCGTCGGTCACCGTCTCGCACGTCGCCTCCACCCACTCGCGGATCTGCGCCGAGGTGGTCGAGGTTCCGCCTGACGGAGTGCTTGCCCCCTGCCCTGCCATCCCGGTTCCGAGCACATACCGGAGGCTTCCGTCGGCGATGAGTGCCTGGAACTCGTCGAGCGTTGGCACAGCGTCGTTTCCATTGAAGCCACCGATCGGCAGCACCGATCCGCCATCCGTGGCGAGGATGATCCCGGCGGCACTTTGAGCTCCGAAGGTCGCGACGAGGTAGTCGGTGTCACCCTGGTTCTCCTGCAACCAGGCGACGAGGTCACTGGATGCCGCGCCACCTCGACCAGTCGAGCTTCCCGATGCGGTGCCCGTTGCTTGTCCGGATGTCGCTGGCCCCTGTCCCGCGCCAGGTCCTGATCGCTGTCCGGGAGGGTTGCCTCCCTGTCCTGGTGCACCGCCCTGCGCCGGTGCACCCCCCTGACCCGGCCCGCCGCCCTGTCCGCCGGGGCCGACGCCGTTCTGTCCGCCCGGACCTCCCTGTCCGCCCGGGCCGCCCGGGCCGCCCGCGCCGCCCATGTCCGAAACGCCTCCGGCAACGGGGTTGATGTCGCTGGGATTTGCGATGGTCACCACCGACCAGACCGCGGGAGTGAGCACCAGCGCGGTCGCTGCGACCAGCGCCGTGATCCAGCGCGGGACCGACCATCCGCCGCGGCCGGTTCGCTTGTGCTCGGCAAACAGCAGCACGATTGCCACAGCGCCGATCGCCGCTTGGACCACCGAAACCACGGTGGAGTAGCCGGGATACCAGAGCGAAATCAGCACCGCTGTCACGCCGGCCACCGCGATGAGCGAGACCTGTGGCCACAGGATGCCGCGACGCCGCGCAACCCCGAACGCGAGCCCGACGAGCAATGCAGCCGGCACCGCGAGTGCGGCGGTGTAGAACTGGTGCATACCATCGACGCCAGAGAACATTGCCGCGAAGACGACAAGCCAGGCGCCGAGGAAGACCGTGACCGGACGCGAGAAGCGCAGCATCCAGAGCGCGACCGCGGCAAAGAGCGCTGCCGGCAGAAGCCACGCGATCTGACCGGCGAGCTGTTCGGTGAACAACCGGACCGCGCTCGGATCGCCGGAAAAGGGCGGGCTGAACGAGAGGTACTCGGATGAGTCGGCTGTCGCCGAGAAGCGTCCGAGCCCGTTGTAGCCGAACACCATCTCCCACGGATTGTTGCTCAGCGTGCTGCCGATGTATGGGCGCGAGTCAGCGGGAATGAGGGAGACGATGACGATCCAAGTCAGGGATGTCGCGATGCTTAGCACCCCAGCGACAGCGATGTGCCAGATGCGTCGCGCGATGGGCTGAGCGGTGACCAGATACGCCAGCGCAAGTGCCGGCCACACCGCCCACGCGACGAGCATGTACATCTGAAAAGCGAGTGCAATGAACAGGCCCGTCGTGATGAGCCAGCCGAGGCTTCGCTGGGTAAGCGCGCGTGACGCGGCCCACGCGACGAGCGCGAGGCTCAGCACGAAGAACGTCTCCGGCTGATTGGAGCGCGACACGGCGATGAGGATCGGTGTCGTGGCTGCTACCGCGCCGGCGATGAGCCCCGCCGTGGGTGATACCAGTCGTCGCCCGGTGAACGCCACGACGACAACCGTCGCTACGGCGGCCAGCGCATTGGGTAGGACGACCGTCCATGTCGAATACCCGAAGGCGGCAACGAAGAGCGCGGGGATCCAGAACGAACCGGGAATCTTGTCGAGGGTGACCGTTCCGGCCGGGTCGAACGCGCCGAAGAAGAAGTTCGCCGGATTCTGAGCCATCGAGACCGCGATGGCAGCGTAGTACTGCGATTCGGATGCTGAATCGATCGCCCAGATCGTAAGCAGCGCGGTTGCAATGGCGAGCGCTGTGACACCGAGTGCGAAGCCGGACACGCTGACCATGCGCCTCGGACGGTTGGGTTCGGCCGCGGCGGCTGGTGCCGGTGGCAGGGGGTGAGCGTCGATGACCATGCCCCGACGGTAGGGATCGACGTGAGGCAGGACCTTTCGGAACCCTATGCGCATCCTATGTGCGGAAGAGGATGCGCCATGGTCGCCGGGGAGCGAGACGTGACCGTGAGGGGCGTCTTCAAATGTCGACCGAGGCTCCGGCATCCAGGTCGAGGAACTCGCCGCCACCCTGCTCTGTTGCCCATCGCAGGCGCTGACGTCCCATTGTCCGTCCGATGACCGAGAGGGTCATGTCGTGCGTGCCGAAGCACATTCGTGGCGCAACGGCGAGGACAAAGTCCATGGCCTCGCCGATCTTCAACCACGGCGCGCCGACCGGTGCGGCCAGGAGCTTCACGTCCCGCCCTTCCGGCACGTCGTACGAGTCGCCCGGGTAGTAGAGACGGTCATTCACCAGCACGCCGACGTTGTCGACGACGGGCAGTGATTCGTGGATGACGGCATGGCGCCCACCGAAGAACTCGAGTTCGAATGGGCCAACCGTCATGCGGTCGCCGGGCGAGACGACCGTGACATCGAAACCGGCGGCTGCATCGGCCAGGCCCTGCGGGCCGATGATCTGCGCCTTCGGGGCGTTGCTGAGGATTCGGCGCAGGTGCTCCGGGGTCCAATGGTCGGGATGCTCATGTGTGAGCACGATGGCCACGACATCACCGTCATCCGGGAGGGGATCGGTGAACGATCCCGGGTCGACGACCAGCGTCTTGCCGGAGTCGCGGATCGTGAGGGCAGCGTGCTCGTGCTTCGTGACTCGCATACCCCGAGTCAACCCTCGCGAGAGGGCTCGGGGCAACCCCGCTGCCGTGTCCGCGTCGATTTGGCCGGCCGTTCGCATGCATGGCATAATCGAACGGTTGTCTTGCGGCCCCATCGTATAGCGGCCTAGTACGCCGCCCTCTCACGGCGGTAACGCGGGTTCGAATCCCGCTGGGGTCACCAACGCGCGAAAGCCCGGTCTTGTACCGGGCTTTCGTGCGTTCGGACCGCGAGTTGTTGTTTCGCAATCCATCCGGGTTGGGCCCACACCGCCCACTCACGAGAGGTGTCCGAGCACCGACGTAGGCTGACGGCTGTGCTGACCACACTGGCGATCGACGGCTACCGCTCCATCCGGAGTCTGGTCCTGCCGCTCTCTCCGCTGACGGTTGTGACCGGGGCGAATGGGAGCGGAAAGTCAAGCCTGTATCGGTCGTTGCGACTTCTGGCAGCCGCGGCTCGGGAAGGCGCCATCCGTGCCCTTGTCGCTGAAGGTGGCTTTCCGGGAACGCTGTGGGCGGGACCCGAGTCTGGCGCGCCGACGAGCGGTCCCGTGCAGGGCACGGTGCGAAAGGGGCCGATCGCGCTGCGATTGGGTTTCGGCTCGGATGCCGCGGGCTTCGGTTACGCGATGGATCTTGGCATCCCGATCCCAGCCACGACGATGTTCGGCGCAGACCCCGAGATCAAGGCAGAGGCCGTCTGGGGTGGGCCTGTTCTTCGCAGCGGCTCCCTCATCTGCGAGCGACGCGGCGCGATCTACCGCATTCGCACCGACGCCGGTTGGCACATGGTGCAGCGACCGCTCGCGCCGTGGGAGAGCATGCTGGCGGAGTTCGGAGACATCGATGCAGCACCAGAGGTCTTGGGGCTTCGCTCAGACCTGCGTGACTGGCGCTTCTATGACGCTGTCCGAACCGACGCGGATGCTCCCGCTCGGCGCCCCGGCATCGGGACACGCACACCGATCCTGGCATCCGACGGGAGCGACCTCGCCTCCGCGCTGCAGACCATCCGAGAGCAGGGGGATCCCGAGGCGCTCGACGCAGCGATTGAGCTCGCACTTCCCGGCAGTCGCCTGTCGGTCACTGACCACGCTGGGCGTTTCGAGCTCTCGCTGCGACAGCCGGGGATGCTGCGGCCCCTGTCTGCGCCCGAGCTGTCGGACGGGACCCTGCGCTACCTCGTGTGGGTCGCAGCACTCATGAGCACGAGGCCCGCGAGCCTCATCGCCGTCAACGAACCGGAGACCAGCCTGCACCCGAGCATCCTCGAACCGCTCGCGGCGATGCTCGTGGATGCGGCAGCCCGTTCCCAGATCATCGTCGTGTCCCACTCCAAGCCGCTCGTTGACGCGCTGGCCAACTCTGGCGCGACGGTACACACGCTCGAGAAGTCAGGCGGTGAGACGCAGGTTCAGGGTCAGGGCTCGCTTGACGCGCCTGCGTGGGTCTGGCCCACGCGCTGAGCGCGGGCGACCGCCCGGCGCTCACTCCTCCGCGGAGGGGCGACGCCGCCGGCGCACCAGCACCACCACACCCCAGACCACTGCGCCGACAACCGCGACCACCGCAATCCAGGGGATGAGGAAGCCGAGCGCGACGACGATGCCGTTGAGCGTTGCGACCAGGCCGTTCCAGCCGGCGACGAGGCCGTCCCAGAAGCCGGCGGGGTTTGCGTCGACCGCGTCGTGGCGCACGGTGAGCGACACGTTCAGCGACGACATCGCGACCTGATCCTCGAGCGACTCGAGCTGCTGCTGGTAGGACTCGAGGGTTGCCTGACGCTCGGCGAGAGCCGATTCCGCGGCGATCAGGTCCGAAACCGACCCTGCCTGCCCCATCAGCTCGAGCAGCCGGTCGACGGATGCCTGGGCGGCATCCACCCGTGCCTGCAGGTCGACCACCTGGTCGGTGACATCGAATCGGTCGATCGAGGATGCCGACACCTCGCCCACCTGCTCCAGGTCGGCCATCGCGTCGGCAAGCTCATCGGCGGGAATACGCACGGTGATCCACCCGTTCGTGACGGCGACCGTCGGGTCGGCCAGATCGACGGGCATCCCCGTGTAACCGGCCCCGATGCTCATCGATTCGACGTACCCGCCGCGCCCGTCGGCGGCGGTCGCGATCTGGTCAGCCGCGGCACGAACGTCGTCGACCACGACAGTAGCTGACGAAGAGGCGATGATCGAACGACCGGACTCGCCGATGGCCGAATCCATTGCCTTCCCACCGCCCGAGCTGTCGACGACTGCTCCGTCAGTGAGTGCGATCTCGCTACCCGACATGCCGCCATCCACTGACATGTCTGCGGACATGAGGCCCGCCGCTCCGCTCTCATTCGTGCTCAGCCCGCTGAGAACGGTCGGCGCGATGATGGCGGCGACAGCCACGACCGCAGCCGCGGCCGCACCCGCCATCCACACTCGGCCACGAGCCACAGAGCGACGAACGGATGCCGCGCGCTCACTTTCGATGGTCGTGAAGACCCCGTCTTCGATAACAGCGACGCGCTCGTCATCCAGGAGAGGGAGTCGGTCCGCGGTGGAACTCTGGGGATTGTCGGTGTTCATGTGCTCTCCTTGGCAACGGTCCGCAAACGCGTGCGGATGCGGGAGAGACGGTTGCGAACAGCTCCGTGCGGGATGCCGAGCTGCTCGGCCGCGGCGCTGTAGGCGTAACCTTCCGCCGCGCACAGCCGCAGGATCTCGCGGTCAGTGTCGGAGAGGGTCGCGATCTCGGCAGCGATCAGGCGAAGGTATTCCTCGTCGATCATCTGCTGCTCGACATCTACCGCCGCTGGGATGGTGTCATCTGCCACCGCTCCCGCCTGTTCGCGGTCCTTTCGCTGCGCGCGCATCCGGTTCGCCGACTGGAATCGACAGATCGTTGCCAGCCACGGCAGCAGCGAGTCCGACGCGAGGTCGAGCTCCGGGAGCTTCCGCCAGGCGACGACGAAGGTCTCCTGTACGACATCCTCGGCATCCGAGGGATCGCCCAGGAGCCGGTGCGCGATCCAGTACACCGGCCGAACGTACGCGCGATACAGCTGTCGGAAGGCCTGTTCGCTGCCGCCTGCGGCTCGGGCGACGAGTTCGGCATCGCCCGTGGTCACTGAATCGGTCATCGGTTCCCCTGTATCGCACCGCGAGTCGGCGCGCCTCATTGTCTCTCACCCCGTCAGTGTCGGCATCCGGCGATTCGTCTCACGGGTTTTCGAGATCGGGAAACGACAGGAGGGGCACCCGATCGATGACCGGATGCCCCTCCTGCGCGGTGGTTACTCGTATCGCAGCGAGTCGACGGGATCGGCTCGTGCTGCCCGGGCTGCCGGGAGCGTCCCCGAGAGGAAGGCGATGGCCATCACCAGGATGATGATCGTCGCGATCGACGCGGGATCGAAGGCGATCAGCGTCAGTCCTGGCAGATCGGCGAGCAACGTCGTAGACAGGGCCCCGCTGATACCCGTTCCGACGGCCATCGCGATGACGGCGCCGATCGCGCTACCGAGGAACCCGAGGAAGGCAGCTTCGAGACTGAAAAGCGTGAACACTCGGCCGGAACCCATGCCCATCGCCTTCATCAACCCGATCTCGCGGGTGCGTTCCTGCACCGACATATAGAGGGTGTTGACGATGCCGAACGCGGCAGCCAGCAGCGCGATCACGGCGAAGGCATTGAGCACGAGCACGATGCCGTCGATCACTGTCGTGATCGTTCCGAGCCGATCGGCGATGGTCGTTCCGGTGTACCCCTCATCGGCCAAACGATCCTTCAGCGCGCTGACATCGTCATCCGTCGCGTCGGGGTCGAACCACACCGTAGCCGAGGCGTAGCGGTCTGCCTGATCCTCGGTCAAACCCGTCGACTGCGCGTCGAACAGGGCGTCGCTGAGGGCGTCGTTGGTGAGGATGCTGGATCCGGTGGGACTGGCCAGGGCATCCTCGGTCACACCGACGACCGTGGCTTCGATCGTGTGCTGGGTGCGCTCAGCATCCGTGATGGCGAGGGTAACGGTCTGGCCGATAGCGTCCTCGTTACCGTCGAAGCCCAGGGGTTCGACGTACGCGACCGGGAGTGCAACCTCGTAGGTTGAGCTGCTCGCATCCGGTTCCTCGCCGGCGGCGAGCACCACCGTCTGGCCGGGGATGAGGCTTCCTACCGACGCGACGTACGGGGTGCCGTCTCCAGCCTGGATGTAGTCAGGGCTGATCGTGAGGACGGGGTCGACGCTGAGTACACCCTCGACATCCTCGATCGCGGTGATGTCATCGGGGGTGAGCGCGATGACGGTCTGCCCCGGGATGCCGCTGGAAACGGCATCCGGGTCGTACTCCCGTGGCTGGCTCGAGCCGGGACCTGCCGTAGCGCTGTCATCCGTCTTCGTGACAGTCATGGCGTCGGAAGCGCCGACGCCCGAAACGGTGTCGGCGATGTAGGCGTTGATGCCGGTGCCCAGACCGCTGGTCAGGGTCAGGGTGAAGGCGCCGACGAAAATCGCGAGGATCGTGAGGATCGTGCGCGTCTTCGAGCGGAAGGTGTTGCTGACGGCGGAGCCGATCAGATCGATGGTTTTCATGCGGCTTCCTTTGTGGTCTCGTCGACGATCAGCCCATCGCGAATGACGATGCGGCGATCGCACCGAGCGGCGAGGTCCTCATCGTGGGTGACGACGATGAGGGTGATGCCGTGCTCGCGATTGAGGGTGAAGAGGATGTCTTCGACGACCGCGCCGGTGGTGGTGTCGAGGTTGCCGGTGGGTTCGTCGGCGAAGATGATGCGGGGGTTGTTCACCAGTGCGCGGGCAATGACGACACGCTGCTTCTGACCACCCGAGAGATTCAGGGCCTTGTTCTTGGCCTTGTCGGCAAGGCCGAGTTGTTCGAGCGCGGCCATGCCGCGCCGCTTGCGCTCAGCGCGGCCCACGCCCGCGATCTTCAGAGGCAGAATCACGTTCTCGACCACGCTGTTATTGCCGGTCAGAAAGAACTGCTGAAAGACGAACCCGAACGTCTTGTTGCGGGTCTTGTTGAGCTTCGAGCCTCGGAGTTTGGCGGTATCTACCCCATCGAGGGCGATACTCCCGGCATCCGGGGCATCGAGCAGCGCCAGGAGGTGCATCAGTGTGGACTTACCTGACCCGCTCTTGCCGACGATCGCGACGGACTCGCCCTCGCGGACATCGAAGCTCACCCCCTTGAGGGCATCGAAGCGGCTCTGGCCGCGGCCGTAGTGTTTGCGCAGGTCTGTGACCCGCAGGATCGGGGTGGACATGAGCTCTCCGTTCGTGGTCGGTGATCCGAGTCTCAGCAGGGGTGAATCTCGGCGCGTCCCGCAGCCGTGGACACTTCGATACCGCGACCGCGGTACAAACGGTTACCGCGAGAAGCTGATGTCGCGGGTGTGGCGGTCCGGCACACTGGACTCGTGAGCCAGCAGAGCGACCTGCCTCAGGTGCCGGTGGATCCACGCCCGCGCCTGCCGGTGTGGCTGCCCGACGTGATCCTTGGGCTCATCGTCGTCGCGTTGGCGTTCGCCCCGTCGCCCGTCGAAGAGTTCACCGCGAGCAGCCCTGTCGCGCTCGTGTTCGTGCTGCTGCCGATCGCGATTCTGCCGTGGCGCCGCCGATGGCCGTTAGCAGTCGTCATCGCCCTCCTCGTTGACTTTGCGGCTGCGGCGCTCGCTGGCACGCTCTCACCAGGAATCGCGGTAGCCGTGGCTGCTGCCGTGTTTCACGTCGCCGCGCGAGGCAGTAGGCGTCGGGGTTTTACGGTGGGGGCGTGCGCGACAGCCGCTATCGTCCTGCTGGCGCTTCTCGGCTCGGTGGGGAGCATCGTCGATCCCCGCATCTTGCAGTTCGGACTCATCGTCGCGCTCGGCACAGCTGCGGGTGATGGTGCGCGATCTCGACGCGCGTACATTGCGGCGATCCAGGAGCGAGCCGAGCGGGCTGAAAGAACGCGGGAGGCCGAAGCCAGTCGTCGGGTGAGCGAGGAGCGTCTGCGGATCGCCCGCGATCTGCACGACGCTGTCGCGCACCAGATCGCGGTGATCAGTCTCAACGCAGGCGTGGCCTCCTCGGCCGTTGACACGCGCCCTGACAAGGCGAAGGAATCTCTGGCCACGATTCGCGCTGCGGCGCGCACCGTTCTTGCCGAGATCGGCGACCTCATGACGATGCTGCGGGCCGACGGCGCGGCTGATTCGACATCCCGACCCCAGGGCGGACTCGACCACCTCGACGAGCTCGTGCACCAGTTCACGGCATCCGGCCTCGAGGTACACACGCGCATCGAGGGCGACCCAGCCCGCGTTTTGGGTGCGGTGAGCCACGTGGCCTATCGCGTGATCCAGGAGGCACTGACCAACGCGCACAAGCATGGGACCGAGCACCGCGCACATGTACTCGTGCACGTCGGTGAGGATGCCGTCGTCGTCACCGTGTCCAACCCGATGGATACCGGCACCGCGCGTGGGCGCGACGCTGCAGGTTCGGGCCTTGGCCTCGTCGGACTCCGGGAACGCGTGGCGTCGGTGCGCGGTACCGTCAGCGCGGGCCCAGCAACCGCCGGTTGGAAGGTCGAGGCGCTATTGCCGCTGAGTCGGGAGGATACGCAATGACAGCTGTCGTGGTCGTGGACGACCAATCCCTGATTCGCCAGGCGGTGGTCGACATCTTGGACAACCACGACGACATCACGGTCGTCGGTCAAGCCTCCAACGGACTCGAGGCCGTCAGACTCGCCAGCACGCTGCATCCGGATGTCATCGTCATGGACATCCGGATGCCTGAGCTCGACGGGATCGCGGCGACCGCCCAGATCTGTTCGGACCCCACACTCGCGCAGACCAAGGTTCTCGTCCTCACGACCTTCGAAGAGGACGAGAACCTCATCTCAGCGCTTCGCGCCGGTGCGAGCGGCTTCGTCGGAAAAGGCGCAGAGCCCGAGGACATCGTGCGGGCCGTGCGCTCGGTTCACGTGGGTGACGCGCTGCTCTCCCCGGCGGCGACGCGGGCGCTCATCGACCGCTTTGTCAGCGCGCCCGCTGCTCCCTCGCGGCTGCAGCTCTCGCCGGCGCTCGCGTCATTGACCGAGCGCGAACAGGAGGTGCTTCTGATGGTCGCGCGGGGCCTCTCGAACCAGGAGATCGCCGACGCCCTGTTCATCTCGCCCCACACCGCCAAGACCCATGTGAACCGCATCATGACGAAGGTCCAGGCTCACGATCGCGCTCAGCTCGTCATCCTCGCCTACGAGTCCGGGCTGTTGACGCCGGGGGAGTGACTTCGCGTACCGCGATCGCGGTACGCGAAGATGCCGCGGCTGCGGGACGCGCCACAGCGGCATTCGGCGAATGATCGTTGTGTGACGGAAATGACTGTGGCTCTCGACGATTCGGTCGTTGAGGAGGCTTCCGCGGCTACCGACAAGCGCCGCGTTTTGCTCGTATTCGCTGGCCTGCTCGTGGCCATGCTGCTGTCGTCGCTGGACCAAACCATCTTCTCGACGGCGTTGCCCACGATCGTCGGCGAACTCGACGGTGTGAACCACATGCTGTGGGTGACGACCGGGTACCTGGTGGCCGCGACGATCATGATGCCGATCTATGGCAAGCTCGGCGACCTCATCGGCCGGAAGGGGCTGTTCATCGGCGCTCTGTCGGTGTTCGTTCTCGGATCGATCGTCGGCGGTGCCGCACAGGACATGACCTGGCTCATCATCGGTCGCACCGTGCAGGGGATCGGCGGCGGTGGGCTCATGATCCTGTCGCAGGCGATCATCGCCGACGTGGTGCCCGTCCGCGAGCGCTCGAAGTACATGGGCGTCATGGGCGCTGTCTTCGGCATCTCTTCCATCGCCGGACCGCTGCTGGGCGGATGGTTCACCGAGAGTGTCGGGTGGCGGTGGGCGTTTTGGATCAATGTCCCGCTGGGTCTGATCGCGATTGCGCTCGCAGCGGCTTTCCTGAAGCTCCCGCGGCATTCCGTGAGGGTCAGGTTCGATGTGTGGGGCACACTCACGATGGCGGTCGCCGTGACCTCGATCATTCTGGTCGCCTCGTGGGGCGGCACCGAGTACGACTGGAACTCGCCGACCATCCTGTGGCTGATCGCTACCGCCGTCGTCTTCGCGGCACTGTTCGTGCTGGCCGAATACAAGGCTGCCGAGCCGATCATCCCGCTTTCGCTGTTCCGCTCCCGAAACTTCGTGCTCGCGACCTCGGCCGGCCTGTTCATCGGTGTTGCCATGTTCGGAACACTCGCCTACCTGCCCACCTATCTGCAGATGGTGACCGGCGTCAACGCCACCGTCTCGGGCTTCATGATGCTGCCGATGATCGCGGGTCTGATGTCGAGCGCGATCACGACAGGCTTCCTGGCCTCCAAGACCGGGCGTTACAAGTGGATGCCGATCGCGAGCATGATCGTGATCGCGGTAGGGCTCTGGCTCCTATCCACGCTGACCGTCGACACGCCACTGTGGGTGCTGATGTCGTACCTGTTCGTCATCGGTGCGGGAATCGGTCTGTCGATGCAGATCCTCATCCTGGTCGTACAGAACTCGTTCCCCGACTCGCAGGTGGGTACCGCGACGGCTTCGAACAACTTCTTCCGCGAGATCGGCGCCTCGCTGGGCGGTGCCGTCGTGGGCGCAATCTTCACGTCGCGGCTGACGGAACTGCTCACGGAGCGGATGCCCGCGGGCGCGGATACCGGGGATGCGAACTCGTTCACACCTGCAGCAGTCAATGCGCTGCCCGATCAGATCCGCGAGATCATCGTCGGTGCATACAACGACGCGCTCACCCCGGTGTTCGCGATGTTGATCCCGATGGTCCTCGCGTGTCTGGTCATCGTGGCCTTCATCAAGGAGGTTCCGCTGCGCTCGACCCTCGAGACAAGCACCCCAGAACCTGAGGGCGCAGATTCCGCGCTCCAAGAGGTACCGCCGGCCGAGGCCGACGGAGCCAGCGGGACGGAAGGACTGCTCCCCGCCGCCTCCCCGAGAGGGAGCGCGTCCGACATCCCAGACTGACGGTAGCGCCCGCCAGCGGGACCGTCAGCGCAGTGGTGCGGCATCCGTCCGGATGCTGCACCACTGTCGTTCGGCCGTGCAGCTTCGCCGCCGCGATTCTGTGCGTCCATTGCATCGCCGTGTCGCCGCTATCCTGGGGGAGCGAGAGGGAGTATCCCGTTCTTGCGCGTTCGTCATCACGGGCCGGCGGCCCCGGGCGCGCACCGCCACGCGGCGGGGGAGAGACTTTCGGTGCATGCACCTGCCCGCTTGCTGTGAAAGGCCCTCGTGGATCTCACCCTCCCGCTCTGGTTCGAGATCGGATCTCTTGTCGTTCTGACGCTGATCTTGCTCGCCGACCTCCTCATCATCCTCAAGCGCCCGCACATTCCGTCGACGCGTGAATCGACGCTCTGGGTGGTCTTCTACGTGACCCTCGCTTTGATCTTCGCGGGGGTGATGTGGCTGATAGCCGGTGGCGAGTACGCCGGACAGTTCGTCGCCGGATGGCTAACCGAGTACAGCCTGTCGATCGACAACCTGTTCGTCTTCGTCCTGATCATGAGCCAGTTCGCGGTGCCCCGCCGGTATCAGCAGGAAGTGCTGATGGTGGGCATCATCATCGCCCTTGTCCTGCGGGGCCTGTTCATCCTCGCCGGTGCCGCGATCATCGAGAACTTCAGTTGGGTCTTCTACATCTTCGGCGCGTTCCTCGTGTGGACCGCGTACCGGCAGGCCTTCCCTGGCGCGGATCATGACGAAGACGTGAAGAAAGAGAACTTCATCGTTCGGCTGGTGCGACGCACTGTCGACATCAGCGACCACTACGACGGCGCGAAGATCCGCACCGTGGTCGATGGCAAGAAGATGTTCACGCCGATGATCATCGTGTTCGTCGCGATCGGCGTGACCGACCTCATCTTCGCGATCGATTCGATCCCCGCGATCTTCGGCATCACCCAGAGCGCCTTCATCGTGTTCACCGCGAACATCTTCGCTCTCATGGGGCTGCGCCAGCTCTACTTCTTGCTCGGCGATCTGCTCGACCGCCTCCGTTACCTGCATTACGGCATCGCGTTCATCCTTGCCTTCATCGGCGTGAAGCTGTTCCTTCACGCGATGCACGTGAACGAGCTCCCGTTCATTAACGGGGGAGAGCCGATCGCGTGGGCGCCTGAGATCTCGACGCTCATGTCACTCGGCGTCATCGTGATTTCGATGGTTGTGGCCACCGTTGCAAGCCTCCTCGCCTCTTCCCGCGAGCGTCGAGCTGAGGCTCAGGTCCACGCTGCCGGCGCGGCGGATGCGGCATCCGTCGTCGCACAAGAGAAGGGCACACCCTCGACGGTGGACGCTCCGCCACCGACCGAGAGCCCCGACGAGCGCGCCTGACACGCACCTGCCCACGCGAGGGGTCGCAACACGCCGTTCGGCTCGATGTCGCCACGGCGTGTTGCGACCCCTCGCTGAAGGCTTCACAAGTGCAGGCGACTCAGGTGTGGGTGAGCCGGGTCGCGAGGGCGTGGCGCACGAGGTTCGCCGCGTCCTCGAACGACAGTCCGCGCGTGACTCGCAGAGGCAGCCACCCGGAAGCAACCATGCGGTTGTAGCGATCGATGTCGTGGTGCCACTGCCACTCGTCCGTCCGATGCTGATCACCTTCGTATTCGACGACCACACGGTGTGCTCGAAACACCAGATCGCCGTGATAGCTGCCGCCGTCCTCGAGTTCGATGATGGCGTTGATCTCTGGCTCAGGAAGCCCGGCATTTACCAGGGCGACGCGCAGCAAGCTCTCGCGCCGAGACCGCGAGCCCGGCCGGATGAGGGAGACAGCCACTCTCGCACGACGAATGCCGCGGGCGCCGGGGCGTTCGCGGATGGCAGCCTGGATGTCGTGAAGCGATGCGAGCGGCTCGACGCCCGCCACGACGGCGTCGCCGACCGCAACGAGGTCGGGCACGCTCAGCTCCGATGCAAGATCCAACAACGTTTCAACGGGTGCGGTGAGGCGGACGCCGCCCAGCGTGCGGACTGCGACGGTCCGGCGTGATTTCGCGCCGCGCACTCCCTTGCCGCGGGGAGCGCGCCCGCCCGCGAGGTGGAGCACCCGCAGCCGGGTGTCGCGTTCGATAGAGAGGGGGATTGGCAGGCCCCAGAGTTGAGCGGCCGTGGCATGGCTGAAAATTACCTGCGCGGAGGCGTGGGTGCTGTAAGCGCGGCACCGAGACAGGAGGTCCTGGGAACTGCCGGATGGCTCTCGTACACCATGAAAGGGCGTAGTCAGATCACTCGCGCGAAGCCGTTGTATGGGTACCCCGAGTGCCTTCGCGGCGCTGACCGAGAAAGGTCCACCCTGGAGACTCTCTGGCAGCGGTCGGGGATCGGGCATGCTTCACGGTGCGGGTCTTCCGATGCTCAGCGTCCGCGGGCCGGGCAGACTGTGGACTTCTGTCCAGCGTGCACTCCCGTGGAGGAGCAGCGACAGTGCAGGCGTGTAGCGGCATCCGTCTCAGCTGAGGGGTCGCAACATGCGGTGCAGACGTCGAAGGGCGCCGCGTGTTGCGACCCCTCGGCGAGGACGTCATCTGCAGATCGGCCCCGACGAGCGCGCCTGACACCGGTGGTAGTCTGAGCGAATGCGGATCGCTCGCCTCCTTCTTAGCGGCCGCGACGGGTCCTAGTTCTCAGGCCATCCCCGTCGCGGAGTTTCGTCGCGGGCTTGAACCACACTTTCCTGGAACGAAAGAGCTCATGAGCGAATCCATTGACGTCGGCATTCCCGATCACCCCCGTACCTTGGCTGAAAAGGTATGGGACGACCACCTGGTCGTGAAGGGCGAGAACGGCCAGCCCGACCTGATCTACATCGATCTGCACCTGGTGCACGAGGTCACCAGCCCGCAGGCCTTCGATGGTCTGCGAGCCGAGGGGCGCCCGGTGCGCCGTCTTGATCTCACGATCGCGACCGAAGACCACAACACGCCGACGCTCGACATCGACAAGCCGATCGCGGATCTCACCAGCCGCACCCAGATCGAAACCCTGCGTCGCAACGCCGAAGAGTTCGGGGTGCGCCTGCATTCGCTCGGCGACAAGGAACAGGGCATCGTTCACGTCGTCGGCCCGCAGCTCGGCCTCACGATGCCCGGCATCACTGTCGTCTGCGGGGACTCCCACACCTCGACCCACGGCGCTTTCGGTGCCATGGCCTTCGGCATCGGCACGAGCGAGGTCGAGCACGTGCTCGCGACCCAGACGCTGCCGCTCAAGCCCTTCAAGACGATGGCGATTACGGTCGAGGGTGAGCTCAAGCCCGGCGTGACGGCCAAGGACATCATCCTGGCCGTGATCGCGAAGATCGGCACCAACGGTGGCCAGGGCTACGTCCTGGAGTACCGCGGCTCCGCCATCCGGTCGCTCTCGATGGAGGGCCGGATGACGATCTGCAACATGTCGATCGAGGCCGGCGCCCGCGCAGGAATGGTCGCACCCGACGAGACCACCTTCGCGTACCTCGAAGGACGCCCTCACGCCCCGAAAGGCCAGGACTGGGAGGATGCCGTCGCGTACTGGCGCACGCTCCCGAGCGACGAGGGTGCCGTCTACGACGCCGAGGTCTTCATCGACGCGAACGAACTCGAGCCGTTCGTCACCTGGGGGACCAACCCCGGCCAGGGTGTGTCACTCAGTGACAGCGTCCCCTCGCCCGAGTCGTTCAGCGACCCGAACGAGCGTGCCGCCGCGGAGCGCGCCATCGAGTACATGGACCTGGTTCCCGGGACGCCTCTGAAGGAGGTTCCGGTGGATGCCGTGTTCATGGGCTCGTGCACCAACAGCCGCATCGAAGACCTGCGCGCGTTCGCGTCGATCATCAAGGGGCGCACGAAGGCCGAGAACGTGAGGGTCATGGTCGTTCCTGGGTCTGCCCGGGTCCGGCTGGAGGCAGAGGCCGAGGGCCTCGACAAGGTCTTCACCGAGTTCGGCGCAGAGTGGCGGTTCGCCGGGTGCTCGATGTGCCTGGGCATGAACCCCGACCAGCTGGCTCCCGGTGAGCGGTGCGCGTCGACCTCCAACCGGAACTTCGAAGGACGCCAGGGCAAGGGCGGCCGCACCCACCTGGTGTCGCCCCTGGTCGCGGCGGCGACCGCAGTGCGAGGGACGCTGTCGAGCCCGAGCGATCTCGACCCGCTCGACACCAGCGATTCGGTCGTCACAAGCGGAGCGGAGGCCTGACATGGACAAGTTCGTCACCCACACCGGTGTCGTGGCCCCGCTGAAGCGCTCGGCCGTCGACACCGACCAGATCATCCCCGCTGTCTATCTGAAGCGCGTCACGAAGACCGGCTTTGAGGATGCGTTGTTCGCCAACTGGCGTCAGGACCCCGAGTTCATCCTGAACCAGCCGACCTTCGCAACCGCCTCGATCCTCGTCGCCGGCCCCGACTTCGGCACCGGATCCAGCCGCGAGCACGCCGTCTGGGCGCTGCGTGACTATGGCTTCCGCGTGGTGCTCAGCCCCAAGTTCGCGGATATCTTCCGCGGCAACTCGGGCAAGCAGGGCTTGCTCACCGGCGTCATCAGCGAGAGCGATCTCGAGGCGATCTGGGACGTGATCGATGCCGACCCGGGTGTGCAGATGACCGTTGATCTCGAGGCGCGCACCGCGACGATCGGTGACCTTCAGGTCGCTTTCGACATCGACGATTACACTAGATGGCGGCTCCTGGAGGGGCTCGACGATATCGGGCTCACACTGCGAAACGAAGAAGCGATCACCCAGTTCGAGTCGCGCCGCGCATCCTGGCGGCCGCGAACCCTCCCCGTTCCGTAGCCGACTACCGAGGCATCAGCAGACCCGATCGGTCTCGCGGTGCCGAGATATAAGTGAGGTCCATCCCGGATGAAGACGCTTCTGAGCGACGAAGCCGCGCAGGCGGCAGCTGCCGAACCGACGGGCGAGGTGCTGCTGGTACGCGGCGGGCGCCCGCTGCGCGGACGGGTGACCGTCACGGGCGCGAAGAATCTCGCGACCAAGGCGATGGTGGCATCCCTACTCGGCGACTCGCCGAGCACCCTGCGTGATGTGCCGCAGATCAGCGACGTCCGGGTCGTCCGTTCCCTGCTCGAAGTCCACGGGGTGAAGGTCACGGACGGGGCAGAGCCGGGCTCGCTCGTGCTCGATCCGACGGATGCCGTGTCGGCCCACATGGAAGAGATCGACGCTCACGCCGGTGCTTCCCGTATTCCGATCCTGTTCTGCGGCCCGCTGCTGCACCTGCTCGGTGAGGCGTTCATCCCCGACCTTGGCGGATGCCGCATCGGCGACCGTCCGATCAACTTCCACCTGGACGCACTCCGCCAGTTCGGTGCCGTCGTCGAGAAGTTGCCGACCGGCATCCGTCTCTCGGCGCCGGAGGGGCTGCACGGCGCGAACATCGAGCTGCCGTACCCGAGCGTCGGCGCGACCGAACAGGTGTTGTTGACCGCCGTTCGCGCCGCTGGAGTGACCGAGCTTCGGGGTGCGGCAATCGAGCCCGAGATCATGGATCTCATCGCCGTACTGCAGAAGATGGGCGCGATCATCTCCTACGAGCCCAACCGCGTCATCCTCATCGAGGGTGTGGATGCGCTCACGGGATACGATCACCGGTGCATCTTCGACCGCAACGAAGCAGCATCCTGGGCATCCGCAGCCTTGGCAACCGACGGTGACATCTTCGTCGAGGGCGCGAAGCAGCAGGAGATGCTGACCTTCTTGAACATCTACCGCAAGGCTGGTGGTTGGTTCGATGTGCGCGAGGACGGCATCCAGTTCCGCCGCGGTGGACCCCTCAAGCCGGTCATCGTCGAGACCGACGTGCACCCCGGGTTCATGACCGACTGGCAGCAGCCGCTCATCGTCGCGCTCACGCAGGCGGAAGGCGAGTCGGTCGTGCACGAGACCGTATATGAGAACCGGTTCGGGTTCACCGACGCTTTGAACAAGATGGGCGCCAGCATCGTCGTTCACCGCGATGGCCTGGACGCGCCGTACCGTCGCGTTCCACGCCGAGCTCTGGAGCAGGCTGCTGTCGTGACCGGCCCCACGCCGCTCCACGGCGCCGACGTCGTCGTACCTGACCTTCGCGGCGGATACAGCCACCTGATCGCAGCCCTTGCTGCCGACGGAGAGTCAACCGTCCGCGGCGTCGGGATCCTGAGCCGCGGGTACGAGAAGCTCTTCACCAAGCTTTCGGCACTCGGCGCAGATTTCGATATCGTCGGCTGATATGGGCGACCCCAAACCGCGAGCCTCCTCGGAGAAGACGCGGCCCAGTGTCTTCTGGCCGCTGGCAGCGATCGTGGTGCCGTTGCTGGGAATCGTGGCGCGGGTGGACATCGAAGACGGCCACAAGCTGCCCCGCGAGGGTGCCTTCGTCCTCGCGCCGAACCACATGAGTGAATTCGACCCGATCATCGTCGCGCGAGCGGTGTGGGGGATGGGACGGGCGCCGCGCTTCATGGCGAAGGAGAGTCTGTTCCGAATTCCTGTCCTCGGTGCGGTCCTTCGTGCCACGGGCATGATCCCGGTTGCGCGGGCGTCGTCCGCAGGCTCTGCCAAGCAGACCATGGCTCAGGCGGAGCATCTCGTGGAAGAGGGTCGCGGGGTGATCGTTTACCCCGAGGGCAGCCTCACCCGCGACCCCGACCTGTGGCCCATGCGGGGCAAGACCGGTGCCGTGCGCTTGGCCCTCGAGGGCGGCATCCCGCTGATCCCCGTCGCCCACTGGGGGGTCCAGCGCATCCTGCCGCGCTACGGCAAGCTGAGCCTGTGGCCGCTGCGCAAGCGCGTGCGCGTTCTCGTAGGAGACCCGCTGGATCTCTCGGCTTTCGTGGGACGAACCCGCGAGGCATCCGCCCTTGTCGCAGCGACCGACCTCTTGATGGCCGAGATTGCTCGCCTTGAGGGCGTGCTGCGCGAACAGACTCCGCCCGCCGAGCGATGGGATCCGGCATCCCACGGGCAGAAGGAGACCGGGCGCCTTGAGTCGTAAAGCGGATGCCGCGCGTCCCCGGGTGACCGTGGTCGGTGCTGGAAGCTGGGGGACCACATTCGGCAAGATCCTTGCCGACGGAGGCGCCCAGGTCACGATGTGGGCTCGGCGGCCTGAACTTGCCGCCGAGATCACGGAGGCCAAGCGCAACAGCCATTACCTCCCGGGAATCAATCTTCCGCGTTCCATGACAGCGACGTCCCGGCTGGAAGAGGCGCTTGCGGGAGCAGAGCAGATCTACCTGTCAGTGCCGAGCCAAGCGCTGCGTCAGAATCTCAAGACGATCCGTCCCCTCATCGCCGATGCCGGCGTTCCCGTCGTATCGCTCATGAAGGGCGTCGAGCGCAAGAGCGGCCTGCGGATGAGTCAGGTAATCGAGCAGGAACTGCGATGCGATCCTGACCTCATTGCCGTCGCATCCGGCCCCAACCTGGCCCTGGAGATCGCGAAGGAGCAGCCCACAGCGGCGGTCATCGCATCCAGCAGCCAGGAGACAGCGGATGCCGTCGCCCGGCGCGCCCGCAACTCGTATTTCCGGACGTTCGTGAACACGGATGTCGTGGGCACAGAATTCGGCGGCGTGCTCAAGAACCTGATCGCCGTGGCGATCGGCATCGTGGATGGCGTCGGTTACGGCGAGAACACGAAGGCCTCGATCATCACGCGCGGCCTCGTCGAGATGACGGACTTCGCTGTCGCTCAGGGCGCGCACCCCGCGACCCTCCAGGGACTCGCGGGGCTCGGTGATCTGATCGCCACCTGCCAGTCCCCGCTCAGCCGGAACAACACGGCCGGCCGACTTCTCGGTCAGGGATACAGCTTCCAGGACGTGGTGAAGCAGATGGAGCAGACCGCCGAGGGTCTTGCCTCCGTTGCCCCGGTCTTGGCACTTGCCGCGGAGTCGGGCATCCACATGCCCATCGTCGAGCAGGTGAAGATGGTTCTGGACGGCACGATGAACCCCAAGGACATCGCGCCGCACCTCACAACGGACGACGACGAACCCCAGGGCGAGAGGACGCAGAATGGCACAGGCGACGGTGGCGGTGCTGTTTGGCGGTCGCTCCAGCGAGCACTCGATCAGCTCCGTCACGGCGGGAGGGGTGCTGCGGGCACTCGACCGTGAGCGCTTCCGCGTCATCCCGGTCGGCATCACTCGCGACGGCGTCTTTGTCCTCGAAGAGGACGACCCTGACAAGTTCGCCCTCGATGCCGCGCACCTTCCCGAGGTGAGCGACAACGGCACCCGCGTGCTCTGGCCCGAAGGTGGCGCCGACCGCGTGCTCCGCGTGCGCCGCGCAGACGGCACTGTTGACACACTCGGCTCCCTCGACGTGGTCCTGCCGATCCTGCACGGAGTCCACGGCGAGGACGGCACAGTCCAGGGTTTTCTCGACACCCTCGGCATCCCGTACGCGGGAGGCGGCGTGTTGGATTCGGCGCTGTGCATGGACAAGCACTTCATGAAGATCGTGCTGCAGGCATCCGGTGTGACGGTCGCGCCGTGGGTCACGATCACGCGCGACTCCTGGGCTTCGGATCCGGATGCCGTGCGGCACGCTGCCCGCGCGCTCGGCGTGCCGAACTTCGTCAAGCCGTCGCGGGCAGGCTCCAGCGTCGGTGTCTCCAAAGTCCACGACTGGGACGAATTCGACGCCGCCGTCGAGCTTGCGCTCGCCGAGGATGACAAGGCGCTCGTTGAGACCGCGATCGTCGGACGCGAGATCGAGGTAGCCGTGCTCGAGACGCCGGGCGCCGCGCCGGCGCGCGCGTCGCTGCCCGGCGAGATCGTGCTGACCACACGCGAGTTCTATGACTTCGAAGGCAAGTACCTCGGCGGTGACGGAGCCGAGGTCGTGTGTCCTGCCGTGCTCACGGATGATGAGATCGCTGCCTTGCAGGCAGCGGCGATCCGCGCCTTCGATGCCGTCGGCGGGCGGGGACTCGCGCGCGTCGACTTCTTCCTTACTTCGGCGGGGATCTACGTCAACGAGTTGAATACGATGCCCGGCTTCACACCGATCTCGATGTTCCCGAAGTGTTGGATCGCCTCGGGGATGACGTACGCCGAGTTGATCAGCGATCTTCTCGACACCGCGCTGGCGCGCCGGTGATAGCCCCGCGACGATAGTCGTGCCGCGCTCACCCGTCTGTGGGTGAGGAGCTGCTGACCTGGTCAGTGCACTCGAGACCGTTCACGGGGAGTGTGTCGACGATGATGTTCCCGAGCGTGTCGAGGACCTCGGCGCTCGATACCGTGTCGCTGTCAAGGTAGACCTCGACGGCAGGATCGGTGCCGAACGACGTGATCCGGTAATACGGCGCGTCGGTGTCGTCGACGATCCAGTCGACACCGCTCAGGGTCGAGCACGGGAGGGTCGTCGGGCCGGGAACTGTGACGCCGCACGCGACGATGATGTTGCTGCCGCCGCCGTCTTCTCCCCACGCGCCCGTTGCCTGGGCATCCGTCCAGCGTCGCTCGAAACCGTCGAGGGTCTGGGGGAACCGGACCGTCACGTCAGCACAGTGCGGGTTGTTCGCATCGGGCGCCGGCTGCAGAGACACCGTCGTGCTGCAGGCGGCGAGGGCGAGAATGCTCGTCGCACACGTGACCATCACGGCGATGGCGCGGCGGGCACGAGGCATTGGTCCAATCTACCGCCGCGGTAGCGTGGGACGATGCAGGATGCGTCGGTCGGTGAGCTCTCCGAGGGCGAGATTCTGTCAGTGATCCTGAGCGAACTCGGACCTTCTGCCGCTGAGGTGGGACCGGGGGACGACGCAGCGGTGCTGACCGCGGCTGACGGGCGTGTCGTCGCGACGGTCGACACGCTCGTGCACGGCCCGGACTTCCGCCTCGCTTGGTCGAGCGGCTTCGACCTCGGGTGGAAGGCCGCAGCGGTCAATCTCGCCGATATCGCGGCGATGGGCGCGCGACCCACATCGCTTCTGGTCGCCCTCGCGATGCCCGATGCCACTCGCCTGTCTTTCGTCATCGACCTCGCCCGCGGGCTTCGCGCCGGGTGCGACGAACTCGCACCGGGTTGCGTCGTGGAGGGCGGTGATCTGACGGTGTCTGACGTGCTCACCGTCGCCGTGACTGCGCTCGGCACCCTCGAGGGTCGCCCCGCGGTGCGTCGATCGGGCGCGCGGGTCGGAGACATCGTCGCCGCTTCCGGGAATCTCGGAGATGCCGCTCGCGGCCTGCGCCTTCTCTTCGACCGCTTCCGGGATGCCGCCGGCAACCCCATAGCGGTTGACCGGACCGGTCTCACAGGCGCGGAAGCGCGGGAGCTCGACGCGCAGCTTCGGCCTTCACCGCATATCGCCGACGGGGTGAGGGGTGCGATCGCGGGTGCGTCGGCCATGATGGATCTGTCGGACGGCCTCGTCCTTGACGCCGGGCGCATGGCAGCGGCATCCGGTGTCACCCTTGACCTGCACCGGGATGCGCTCGGCCCGCACCCCGACGACGCCCTCTCCGGCGGTGAGGACCACGGCCTCTTGGCGACCTTCCCGACGACGGATGCCGTGCCCGACGGCTTCCGGATCATCGGGGTGGTCCGTGAGCGCGGGGAGGCTCCGGTCCTGGTCGACGGTGCCAGCTATGAGGGCAACGGCGGGTGGGATCCCTATCGCGACTGGGATGCGTCGCTCGGCTGATCGTCCGCGTCAGCGACGCTTGCCACGCACCGGAGCCACCAGACTGCCGTGTCACCGTACCGGCGTTGGCGTTCGAGCATGAGTCCGGTAGGAAGCACAGGCTCGGGGGAACGCGCGGCACGCTCGGTCACGACGATTGCGTCCGGAGCGAGCGATGGGACGAGCAGCCGGAGCACCTGGGCGAGGTCCTCCTCGCCCAGGTCGTACGGCGGATCGATGAAGACCAGCGCATACGGTTCGCGCACGGCCGCGAGGTAGGCATCCGCAGAGGTTCGATGCACGCGGTATGCTCCGCCGGCAGCGCGCCGCACACGCTGCGCGTTGCGTTCGATGACGCTCGCCGCCCGCGGAGATTTCTCGACGAGGTCGACGGATGTCGCGCCCCGGCTGAGTGCCTCCAGCCCCAGCGCCCCCGACCCGGCATAGAGGTCGAGCACCCGGGCACCGGCGATGGCGTCAGCGGCATCGAGCGAGCCGAAGATCGATTCGCGGACCCGGTCGCTGGTCGGTCGCGTGCCGCTTCCCGGAACCTCGAGGGTCAGGGAGCCGGCGGCGCCCGCGATGATCCGTGTCACCCGTCCACTGTACAAACCGGCACAGCGCCGCCGCGGGCGCAGCCTCGGCATCCGCGCGTCGGATGCTCTGCCTAAACTCAGGAGCATGGTCGCCCTCACGCTGTCGTCGCGGCTGGATGGCGCGCTTGGCGGCAAGACGGCCAAGGCTCTCGAGCGTGCTTTCGGGATGCGAACGGTGGGTGACCTGCTCGAGCATTACCCTCGTCGTTACGCGCGACGGGGAGAACTCACCCCCATTGCGTCCCTGCCCATCGGTGAACCTGTCACGATCGTCGCTGAGGTTCGCCGGGCCTCCGAGCGGCGGATGCAGAACCGCCGGGGATCTCTGCTCGAGGTCGTGATCAGTGACGGCAACGGGGAACTCACCCTGACCTTTTTCAATCAGTCGTGGCGGATGAAAGAGCTGACACCCGGCAGGCGTGGGGTGTTTGCAGGCAAAGTGGGGGAGTACCGCAGGTCGTTGCAGCTCGCGCACCCCGACTATGAGCTGTTCGACGACGAAGACCGCGCGAGAGCAACGGCCGAAGCCACGGCGAACCTTCCCGTACCGATCTACCCGGCTACCGCGTCGTTGGCGAGCTGGCAGATCGCAAAGTTCGTGGGGATGGTTCTCGACGGGCTCGACGACCTGCCTGAGCCGCTCCCCGAAGATCTGCGGCGGGCTCACGGTCTGCTGTCGTATCGCATGGCTTTCGATCGCATTCACCGGCCCGACTTCCCGGATCAGGTCGAGCCCGCTCGGCAGACCCTGCGTTGGCATGAAGCGCTCGTACTTCAGACCGCGCTCTTGCAGCAACGCCAGTTCGTCCGGGCGATGTCGGCGACGCCGCGAGAGCCAGGCTCGCTGCTCGAACGATTCGACGCAGCGCTACCGTTCTCTCGCACGCCCGATCAGCTGTCGGTCGGCGATGAGATCTCCCGCGACCTGGTGGGCGAGTGGCCCATGAATCGGCTCGTTCAGGGCGAGGTGGGGTCGGGTAAGACGCTCGTAGCGTTGCGCGCAATGCTGCAAGTAGCCCAGAGCGGCGGACAGTCCGCTCTCATCGCTCCGACCGAGGTTCTCGCTTCACAGCACCTGCGCTCGATCGCGCGGATGCTTGGCCCCGACCTGGCGGTCGAGCTGATGCCGACGCTGCTGACTGGTCAGTTGACGGCGGCCGAGCGGCGTAGAGCGGCGCTGCGCGTCGCATCCGGGCAGTCCCGCATTGTCGTTGGCACGCACGCGCTCCTGAGCGACGCGACCACCTTCGCTGACCTCGGACTGGTCGTTGTTGACGAGCAGCACCGGTTCGGTGTCGACCAGCGGGAGGCGCTGCGAGCGAAAGGGACGACGCCGCACGCGCTCGTGCTCACCGCGACGCCGATTCCCCGGACCGTTGCGATGACGGTCTTCGGTGATCTCGACGTCTCCACGATCCGCTCGATGCCCGCAGGTCGTGCCGGTATCGAGTCATTCGTTGCGCCGATAGCCGACCGCCCCGCGTGGTTCGCGCGCGTGTGGGAGCGCGTGGCCGAAGAGGTAGCCCAGGGTCGTCAGGCCTTCGTGGTGTGCCCGTCAATCGATGCCGCTGCGGCGGGCAAGCCAGCAGCAGACGAGGTAGCCGATGTTCCGGCGGGCGACGCTGCCGAAGCGACGGCAGAGGAATCGTCGCGCAAGACGCGCTGGGGCGTTGTCCAGGTCGCTGAACTGTTGTCGCGGCATCCGGCTTTCGAGAACCTCTCGGTCGAGATCCTCCACGGCAAGATGCCGGCGGAACAGAAGGATGCCGTCATGCAGGCCTTCGCCGCAGGGCGCATCGACGTTCTTGTCGCCACGACCGTCGTCGAGGTGGGTGTGGACGTTCCGAATGCGTCGACGATGGTGATCCTCGAAGCCGACCGCTTCGGCGTGTCTCAGCTGCACCAGCTGCGCGGACGCGTCGGGCGCGGTTCCGTGCCGGGGCTGTGTCTGCTCGTGACCGAGAGCGAGCAGGGCACATCGGGGCGCGCGCGCGTCGAGGCGGTGGCTGCAACCCTCGACGGGTTCGCCCTCGCCGAAGTCGATCTCGAACTGCGCGGCGAAGGTGACGTGCTGGGCGCAGCGCAGTCCGGCGCGAGGTCGTCGCTGCGCCTCCTGCGGGTCGTGACGGATGCCGACCTTATCGCCCGCGCCCGGGCGGCTGCCGAAGACATCCTCGCTGCCGACCCAGCATTGCTGTCTCACCGTCCTCTCTCTGACCAGATCGAGCGCCGGGTCGGTCAGCAGGAGCGGGCAGCTCTCGCCAAGAACTGATCCTGACCCCCGATAGGCTTGACTCATGAACAGTCGGATCGCCGTGGTTCCGGGTTCCTTCGATCCGCCGACGAGGGGTCACCTCGACGTCATCCGTCGCGCTGCGCGCCTGTATGACCAGTTGCACGTGGTCGTCGTCCACAACCCGGGCAAAGAAGCAATGTTGCCGATCGCCCAGCGTCTGTCTCTTCTGGAGCAGTCCATCGCCGAGGCTGACATCGAAGGCAGCGTTGTCGTTGCCTCCTGGAGCGTGGGCCTGCTCGTCGACTACGCACGCGACGTCAACGCCGGCGTACTGGTCAAGGGCATTCGTTCGCAGGCGGATGTCGTCTACGAAGTGCCCATGGCCGTCGTGAACCGTGATCTCGCAGACGTGGAGACGGTCTTTTTGCTGCCGGATCCGTCGCACGCAATGGTGTCGAGCTCATTGGTGCGTCAGGTAGCGGCCCTCGGAGGGGATGTCTCGGCGTACGTACCACCCGCTGTCGCTCGATTCCTGCACACCGGCGGCCACGACCTCTGAGGCATCCGCGAGCCCGTTCCCTCTCACGCGGGTAGCATGGTCCCCCGTGAGTAGGCAGCACTCGGGACCGTTCGTGATCCCCGTTCGTGACATCACGCACCGTCCCGGCGAGATGCGGGAGTTCTCCATCGAGATCCCGGCGCCGCAGAAGTGGGGCGAGGGGCTGGTCTCCGTTGCCGAAGGCGAACCGCTCGTTCTTGACGTCCGTGTGGAGAGCGTCCACGAGGGCATTCTCGCCACCGGTGAGGTTGACACCGAGTACACCGGGGTGTGCGGACGCTGCCTGGGTGAGGTCGCCGAGAGTGTCCGCGTCGCGTTCCAAGAGCTTTTCGCGTATCCTGGGCAGGAAGAAACTGACTTCGAGGTTCAAGACGACCACGTGGATCTTGAAACTCTGGTCAGGGATGCGGTAGTCCTGTCGCTTCCATTTCAGCCGGTGTGTCAGCCGGATTGCCCCGGCCTTGATCCGGTCACGGGTGAGCGACTGACCGAGAGCACCGGTTCGCCCGCGAGCGAACCCATCGATCCTCGGTGGGCGGCGCTCCAGGGATACACAACCCAGGACGACACCACAGACCACGGCGACCACGACGCACGCGCGTGAGTGGCTGCCGAGAAGAAAGAGATGAGCTGAACAATGGCTGGTAACCCCCCGAAGCGCAAGGTCTCGCGTTCGAACACCCGCTCGCGCCGTGCGCAGTGGAAGGCCGACGCGCCCACCCTCGTCAAGACCGTCGAGAACGGCAAGACCGTCTACAGCCGTCCGCACCAGGCGAAGGTTGTCACTGACTCGCAGGGCACTGAGCTGTTCCTCGAATACAAGGGCCGCAAGGTCGCCGACGTCTGAGCGTCGTAGCGACGTGACGACTCGCGAGTCCGCTGAACTCGCGCAGAAGCTCGGGGTCGACATCGACCCCGAGCTTCTCGCGCTGGCACTGACCCACCGGTCCTGGGCCTACGAGAACGGCGGAGTTCCCCACAACGAACGGCTCGAGTTCCTCGGTGACTCCGTGCTCGGCCAGGCCGTGACCGTGCGGCTGTTCCGCGCGCATCCCGAACTCGACGAGGGTTCGCTCGCCAAGCGGCGCGCTGCCGTCGTTTCTACCGTCGCGCTGGCAGAAGTTGCCCGCGGTATCGATCTCGGCGCGTACGTCAAGCTCGGGAGAGGTGAGGAGCAGACCGGAGGTCGGGAGAAAGACTCGATCTTGGCCGACACCATGGAAGCAGTCTTCGGGGCTACCTATCTTTCGGCGGGCCCGGATGCGGCATCCGACCTCGTTCTTCGCCTGATCGATCCGCTGCTGTCCGATCCCGATCGCTACGGCGCCGCCGTCGATCCCAAGACGGCGCTGCAGGAGCTTGCTGCCCGCCGCAGCGTTGCGCCGCCGGCGTACGAGGTCTCATCGACCGGGCCCGATCACGATCGACGCTTCACCGCGATCGTGGTCGTCGGTGATCACCGAGCGGAGGGCGTCGGAACCAGCAAGAAGCACGCCGAGATGGCAGCCGCCCTGCGGGCCTGGCGTGAGCTCACCTCGCGTACCTGATCTCGCTACCTGAACACGATGCCTGAACTCCCTGAGGTCGAGGTCGTCCGCGCTGGACTTGCGCCGGCGGTCACGGATGCCCTGATCGAGGCGGCAACTGTCGCCGACGAACGGGCGCTGACGCGACATTCTTCGGGAGCGTCGGACTTTGAGACGCGGCTCCTCGGACGCACCTTGGCAGGGCCGGCGAGACGCGGAAAGTTCCTGTGGATTCCGCTGACTCCCGGTGTCGCTGGCGCGGCGCCGACCGAAGCTCTGGTCGCGCACCTGGGCATGAGCGGGCAGATGCTGCTGCGACCTTCCGGGGCGCCTCCGGAGCGCCACGAGCGCGTGCGGCTCGACATCCGGCATCCGGATCACGGCGACCTCGCGGTCGTGTTCGCCGATCAGCGCACGTTCGGCTCTCTCGCGATCGATCCCCTCGAGGCCACTCCCGACGGACTCGCTGGCGGATACGGCACTGACGATGCCTTCGTCCCGGCTCAGGTCGCGCACATCGCGCGTGATCCGCTGGATCCAGGATTCGACCGGCGGGCCTTTCGCCGCACCCTGGAGCGCAAGGCGTCGGCGATCAAGCGCGTGCTGCTGGATCAAACCGTGGTCTCGGGCATTGGAAACATCTACGCCGACGAGTCGCTGTGGGCAGCGCGCATCCATCCCGATACGCGGGCTTCGGACCTGAGCACCCGCGCCGTCTACCGCCTGATCACCGAAGTCCAGGCGGTGCTCGAGAAGGCTCTCGCCGAGGGCGGCACGAGTTTCGACGCCCAGTACGTCAACGTCAACGGCCAAGCGGGGTACTTCGCGCATTCGCTGAATGCCTATGGCCGGACCGGCCAGCCATGCCCGCGGTGCGGTGCCCCCATCGTGAAGGTCTCGTTCACGAACCGCTCAAGCCACTTCTGCCCCCACTGCCAGCGTCCGCCTCGGCTCACAGCGTGAGTGTCTTCTTCCACGCGCCGATGTAGGCGACCGGGCGAAACCCGATCTCTTCGTTCACGGCCAGCATGGGCCGGTTCTCTTCGGCGTTGTAGGTCAGAATCCGCTGCGTGTGCGGTGCCAGTTCGCGCCAGCGAAGGAGCGCAGCGGTCTTGATCAGCATCCCGAGGCGGTGGCCGCGGTGTTCGCGCAGCACGAGTGTGTCTTCCTGGTGTGTCACGGGGTGCCCAGGACTCGACGCCAGCTCGGTGAAGGCAACAAGTCGCCCTGACGCGCGATCGCGTGCCGCGACAACCAGCACGTCGCGGCCGCCCTCGAGCCAGTGAGTGTCATGTTCGACAATCCTGGCGGCGTCCCAGCTCTCCTCGGCCATCTCCATACCCGCGCTCGGTGCGTCCACACTCATTCGCGACTTCATCCAGGCGTAGTCGGCCACGAACTCCGGCGGGGTCGGTGGGTGCCATGACACAATGTCGTACCCGTCGGCTGCGCCCGCGGCATGCCGGTGCAGATCGTCCACGAAGGCCATGCTGGTGGCCGAAAAGTCGAGGATGCTCTTGCGCTCGACCTGTTCCAGCGCGTAGCCGTGGCGGAGCGCGAATCGGGCAGCGTGATCGAGGGGGATCTGACCGAACCCGGTCGGCGGTGTCACCTGCTCACCGGCTGCCGTCGGGTGCTCGATCCATGACTGGATGATGCGGCGGCCGTTCGTGACCGCGGCGGCTTCGAGGACGCCGAGCGCGGTGCTTCCGATGCCGCGGCTCCATGCGTGGCGGCGGAGTTCGATCTGCGCGTAGGCGACGGTGGCATCGCCATCGTGCGGAAGATCAAGCCCTGCGCGTCCCACGAACTCGCCGCCGTTCCAGACTCCCCAGATGAGCCGCTGCTCAAAGGCGGACGGTTGGTAGTGGGGGAGCAGCACTGCGGGTTCGAGTTCCTCGTCTCGATTGCCGCTGATCTCGTCGTAGACGATGTTGCGGACCCTCACCATCTCGAGAAAGTCCGCGGCCTCGGGGGCGTTGAGACTGCTCGGGATGGTGAGGGGCCGGATGTCGGGTGTTGCGGTGGTCACGTCGGATCCTTCGCTCAGCGGGCGTTCAGGTGCCAAGCAGCCAAGCGCAGGGCGTGAGCCTCACGCTCTTCGCGTGCCAGCTCCTGTTCGTAGCGGAGGCGTGCGACCTCGCGCTGCTCCCGGGAAGCCGCACGACGAAGGTGCTGCGTGAGCACCCAGACGGCGATCCGCAGACTTGCGCGCTCGGCAACCGTCAGATGTCGACGGACCTGGGGGTGGGTGGTAAGAGCCTCGACGGGCTCGAGTGTCGTGTACATGAGAGACCTTCGGTCAGCTGCGGATGCCGGTGTTGTTCCGACATGCAGCGGGGATGCATCCGTGTGCTGACGTGATGGTCAGCGCAGATGCGGAGAAATGAACGGACGAGTTGTCCGGGGGACCGGAACCGGCGAGGTCCGGTGGCTCAACCAGCGCGCGTCATGCGGCGGTGGGAGCGGCGAGCAGTCCCGGGGAGGTCAGTCCCATGGGCGCGCGCAGCGGGGTGTATCCAAACACTGCAGTGCGAATCATCATGGCTGTCCTCCTCTCGTGACGTGTCGCGATCTGGAACGCTAGCGGGTCGAACCCGCCTTCGTCAAGCAAGCTCCCAGAATTCGTGGTCATCCGGGCGTGTCGCGCGTCCCGGGCCTGGCTCCCTCGGGGAAGGGTCGCAGCAGGGTAGCGTAGGTCGACGGTCGGTCGCGGGGTCGGCACGCCACAGGTTGGGAAGGAACGCGCATGCACCTGAAGAGCGTCACGCTCAAGGGGTTCAAGTCGTTCGCCCAGCCGACCACGTTCGCTTTCGAGCCGGGGGTGACCGCGATCGTCGGCCCCAACGGGTCCGGTAAGTCCAACGTCGTCGATGCGCTGGCCTGGGTGATGGGGGAGCAGGGCGCCAAGACCCTGCGTGGCGGAAAGATGGAAGACGTCATCTTCGCCGGTACTTCGACGCGCGGGCCGCTGGGTCGCGCCGAGGTGCAGCTCACGATCGACAACAGCGACGGTGTCTTGCCGATCGAGTACTCCGAGGTCACGATCAGTCGAACGCTGTTTCGCAATGGAGCGAGCGAGTACGCGATCAACGGGGAAGGATGCCGCCTGCTCGACGTGCAGGAGCTCCTGAGTGATTCGGGCCTCGGCCGTGAGATGCACGTCATCGTGGGGCAAGGCCGCCTCGACACCGTTCTGCAGGCTTCACCCGAGGACAGACGCGGCTTCATCGAGGAGGCCGCCGGCATCCTCAAGCATCGGCGCCGCAAAGAGAAGACGCTTCGCAAGCTCGAGGCGATGGAGGCCAACCTCACACGCCTGAGCGATCTGGCTGGTGAGCTTCGCCGACAGCTCAAGCCGCTGGGCCGTCAGGCCGAGATCGCCCGGGAAGCTGCCACGATCGCCGCTGTCGTGCGCGACGCGAAGGCTCGCTTGATCGCTGACGAACTGGTCGGTCTGCGAGCGGAGCTGGCTGACCACATGCGTGCCGAGCACGAGCGCCACGCCGAACGGCTTGTGCTGCAGGACCGGTCGGATCAGCTGCGGGTTCGGGTCGCTCAGCTCGAGGCGGAGCAGCGCTCCGAGGCTGTCGACGGTGCGCGGCGCGTGCTGTTTTCGCTCGAACGTGTGCAGGAGCGTCTGCGCGGGCTGTACTCGCTCGCCGGGCAACGGTTGACCCTTCTCGGGGAATCGGCCGATGACGACAGTGCGGCAGTCCGTACCGTCACGAGCGCGATGATCGATGACGCGCGGGCTGAGATCGATGAGGTGTCTGCAGGGCTCCTGGATGCCGAGGACGCGGCATCCGAGGCTGCCCGCGACGTCATGCGGGCTCGCGCCGAACTGGATGCGCTGGACGTCGACATCGCCGAGCAGAGCGCGTTGGTTTCGCAGCATGAGATGAAGCTCACCGCGCTGCGGGGATCTGCGGACGCGGCAGAGTCTGCACTCGCGGCCATCGACGACGGACTGGCACGGCAGCAGCGTGCGTTGGACGCCGCGACGGCCCGCCGTGAGTCCGCAGCCGCCGAACTTGCCGGGGTCGTCGATCCCGAGCTCGTCCCCGAGGGCAGCACGGCGCAGTACGCCGCTGAATACGACGAGGCGGGCCGCCGGGCGACGGATGCCGAGACCCGGGTCTCGGAGTTGCGTGACCGCCTTCACGGCACCGAGCGTGAGATCGAAGCGCTCACCGCCCAGACCACCGCGCTGACGCGGGCGCTGGGCGTCAAGAATGCCTCGGCCGACCTGATCGCTGAGGGAGCCCCCGGGGTTCGGAGCTTGGTCGGCGACGCCATCCAGATCACTCCTGGCTACGAGGCTGCCATTGCCGCGGTACTCGGTCCCCGCGCCGAGGGTGTTCTGGTGGACACTCTCAACGACGGCTTCGCGCTCGCCGAGCGCGTGCGTGACGCCGATCGTGGAGTGGTCGACTTCGTCATCGGTCAGGTCGCCGGCACAGCTGACGATCTGTCGGGCTTCGATCCGCTGCGCCCCGCCGCGGATGTCGTCACGGGTCCCGCCGGCGTGCTGGCGCTTCTGACGCGGGTCCTCATCGCGGACGACCTCGACGCGGTTCGCAGGAGCGCGCCCTCGGTCGTTGCCGACCCTCGCACGATCACCGTCGTCACCCGAGCCGGAGAGGTCTTCACCGGCTCGTCGCTGCGCGCGGGTGCCGGAGCATCACGATCGCGCCTCGAGCTTCTGGCCGAACGGGACGCTGCTGCCGAGCGTCGCGATGAGCTCGTCGTGGTGGCCGACTCGCTCCGGGAAGCGCTCGCCGATGCGCGGGCCGCCTCCGAAGAAGCCAAACGGCACACGAGTGCTGCGCTGACGCGGTTGCGCGAGCATGATGCGGCAGTGGCCGCGCACGCGGAGCACGTCAACCGAGCCACGGTGCAGCTTGAGGCTGCCAGCGCGGAATGCGAGCGGCTTGAGGCAGGGCTTGCGCAGGCGCAGACCGCACGGGACGATGCTGCGGCTGCCGCAGCGTCGGCACAGACGCAGTTGCAGCATGCCCTTGAGGCGCCGCGCCCCATCCTGGACGCGTCGGCGCGTGACGGGCTTCTCGAGGCGCTCGAGGGAGCACGAGAGCACGAGATGCGGGCGCGACTCGAGGTCGAGACGCTCCGCGAGCGCGTTCGTGCCGGACAGGCGCGTGTGCAGCAGCTCGAGCGCCAGCGTGAACGTGAGGCTGCGGCTGCTGCCGAAGCCGCCCGTCGTGCTGTCATCCGTCGACGTCAACGTCAGGTTGCCGCCGACGTCGCGGCGACCCTGCCTGCCGTTCTCGATTCGGTCGACCGGTCAGTCTCGGCAGCGCGTCTCGAGCTGGCGGAGGCAGAGTCCGCGCGCTCGGCCGTGACGTCGGAGTTGTCGGCAGTCCGTGCCGACGAGGCGGCCGTGAGGGAGCGTCTGGCCGGGCTGACCGAGAGCGTTCATGGGCTCGAGCTGCAGATGCACGAGAAGCGGCTTCACGTCACGAGCATTCTCGACCGGGCACGATCGGAACTGAGCCTTGAAGAAGACATTCTCATTTCCGAATATGGCCCCGATCAACCGATTCCCGCCGACGACGGCGAGGAGCCGGCGACTTTCGACCGCGCACATCAGCGCAAGCGACTCCAGGATGCTGAGCGCAAACTCGCCCAATTGGGGCGGGTGAATCCGCTCGCGCTGGAGGAGTTCGCCGCGCTTGAGCAGCGGCACACGTTCCTCACCGAGCAGCTTGCCGACCTCACGAGCACGCGTAAAGACCTCGTGACGATCATCGACGACCTCGATGAGCGGATGCAGACGATCTTCCTCGCTGCGTTCGAAGACACACGGACCGCTTTCGACGAGGTCTTCCCCGTCCTGTTCCCCGGGGGTTCCGGAAGCCTGAGCTTGACCGATCCCGACAACCCGTTGACCACGGGAATCGAGGTTGCGGTGCGACCCGTTGGGAAGAAGATCGAACGGCTCTCGCTGCTCTCCGGTGGCGAGCGATCACTTGCTGCGGTGGCGTTGCTCACGGCGATCTTCAAGGCGAGGCCGAGCCCGTTCTACATCCTCGACGAGGTGGAGGCTGCCCTCGATGATGCAAACCTGGGTCGCCTGCTCGGCGTGTTCGAGCAGTTGCGCGGCAGCAGCCAGCTGATCGTCATCACGCACCAGAAGCGAACGATGGAGATCGCCGACGCCCTCTACGGCGTCTCGATGCGGCAGGACGGCGTCTCCGCGGTCGTCGGGCAGCGGATCGCCGATCGCGCAGCCAGCTGACCGTAGGCTGGAGGTATGGCCGAATCATCCTGGTCGCTCGGACGAGCGCTTCGCGGCATGTTCGTCAAACCCACGATCGATGAAACGACGTGGGAGGACCTCGAGACGGCACTTCTGACTGCCGACTTCGGTCCCGACATCACCGAGCGCATCGTCGATGAGCTTCGCGAGAAGGTCGACCGCTATCGGACCACCGATCCGCGTGACCTGCAGCGGATGCTCAAAGAAACGCTCGAGGAGCACTTCGCAAAGTTCGACACGACGCTCAAGCTCACCGAGCGCCCGGCCGTCGTCCTCGTGGTGGGGGTCAATGGCGTGGGGAAGACCACCACGATCGGCAAGTTCGCGAACTTCCTGCGCCGTTACCAGCGCAGCGTCGTAGTGGGGGCTGCCGACACGTTCCGTGCGGCGGCCGTCGATCAGCTCGCGACGTGGGCTGAGCGCGGGGGCGCGCATATCGTCCGGCCGCAGCATGAGGGGCAAGACCCGGCATCCGTGGCTTTTCAGACGATCGAGTACGCGAAGAACACCGGCACCGAGATCGTGCTCGTCGACACGGCAGGGCGCCTCCACACCAAGGGTGGCCTGATGGATGAGCTCGGCAAGATCCGCCGGGTGATCGAGAAGCAAGCGCCGATCAGCGAAGTGCTCCTCGTCCTCGATGCGACAACGGGCCAAAACGGGGTCATGCAGGCCGAGGCGTTCCTCGAGCACGCTGGCGTTACCGGACTCGTTCTCACGAAGCTCGACGGGTCGGCGAAGGGCGGTTTCGTCCTCGCCGTGCAGGAGCGCACGGGTATTCCGGTGAAGCTCCTCGGGCAGGGCGAAGGAATCGGCGATCTCACCGGGTTCACCCCCCACGTTTTCGCTGCTGCGCTTGTCGATTGACGCCGCGCCGGGCATCAGGACTATCGGTCTGACCCCGAGGCTGGTTTCATGGGGACATGGCGATCGAGCACGACTTCTTCGGCCTGCTGGAATCTGGCCCCGACGGTTCGATCTTCTGGTCTGAGAACGTGGAGTTCGCGGACCAGTCGGTCACCGTGGATCTGACCGCGCCCGACCAGGACGACGTCTCGCCGGCCGCTCTCGACGTTGCCGCGAGCCTCATCTCGTCTCTCGAGACGATCGATCGGATCGCGCGCGAGGCGATGGTGTCGCAGCTGAGCGAGCGCACCAGCGAGGTGACCGAGTACATCCTCCAGCAGCAGGAACTGCTGGGCGAGGAGCTGGAGTCTTTCCTGGTCGACGTTTCGGGAGATACCCATATCGACGTCATCCGTGCGCTTCAACTGATGAGCATGACGATCCTTGCCGATGAGCACGGCGGATCTGATCCGTTCGCCGTGCTCGAGTACGCCCTCGACCCGGATGCCACCGATGACGTGCTGCTGGTGAACATGGCCTCCGACGGCACGGTGCTCTCGGTCACCAGCGCGGACTGACTGCGCGGCGCCTCACACAGCCTGGGCGAAGCTGAGGCCCTCTCGCGCGATGTCATCGGCGAGGTGTGACAGGTTCTCGGGGATCTCCCGCCCCTTCGAGAGCATCGACTGTGCCCACAGTCTGCCGGCCCGGTAAGACGAACGCACGAGGGGGCCTGCCAGCACTCCGAGGAATCCGATGCGCTCGGCTTCCTCCTTGAAGGCGACGAACTCGTCAGGCTTGACCCAGCGCGCGACCGGAAGGTGCCGCGGGGACGGGCGGAGGTACTGGGTGATGGTGATGATGTCGGTACCGGCCTCGTGGAGATCGCGTAGCGCCTGCACGACTTCTTCAGGCTCCTCACCCATCCCGAGGATGAGATTGGACTTGGTGATCAGTCCTGCCCGCCGAGCCTGAGTCAGCACGTCCAGCGAGCGCTCGTAGCGGAAGGCGGGGCGGATCCGCTTGAAGATCCTCGGGACTGTCTCAACGTTGTGTGCGAAGACTTCGGGGCGTGCCGCGAAGACCTCATCGAGCAGCGCCGGCTCTCCGTTGAAGTCTGTCGCGAGTAGTTCGACACCGGTGCCCGGGTTCACGGCGTGAATCTGCCGCACCGTCTCAGCGTTCAGCCACGCACCCCCGTCGGGAAGATCGTCCCGGGCGACACAGGTGACCGTCGCGTAGCGCAGCTGCATCCGCTGCACGCTCTCGGCAACCCGCCGCGGCTCGTCGGTGTCGTACGCCGCGGGCTTGCCCGTGTCGATCTGGCAGAAGTCGCAACGGCGGGTGCACTGGGACCCGCCAATGAGGAACGTCGCTTCGCGGTCTTCCCAGCACTCGTAGATGTTTGGGCAGCCGGCCTCTTGGCAGACCGTGTGAAGACCTTCGTCTTTCACCAGACGCTGCAGTTGGGTGTACTCCGGCCCCATCTTCGCCTTCGTGCGGATCCACTCTGGCTTTCGCTCGATGGGCGTCAGCGCATTGCGGATCTCGAGCCGCAGGAGCTTTCTCCCATCCGGTGCGGTCTGCGTTCCAGCCCCGCCGATGTCGCCCGTCGATCCCGTCCCGCATGTACTCACGCTGCGACCTCCGCGTACTCTCGCTCGAATTCTCTGATGACGGCGGGAAGGATGTCGGCCGGGCTCACCGATGCGCCCGCAACTTCGCTGACGGTCGTGACACCGGCATCCGTGATCCCGCAGGGGATGATGCCGCGGAATCCGGCGAGCGTGTTGTCGCAGTTGACGGCGAATCCGTGCATCGTCACGCCCTTCTCCACACGTACGCCGATGGCCGCCACCTTGTCTTCCGACAGGGGGCGTCGCACCCAGACCCCACTGCGGCCCTCGACCTGGTAGCCCTCGACGCCGTGGTGGGAGAGGGCGGAGATCAGCAGCCGCTCCAGACGCCGCACGTGAGCGACGACATCGATCGGATCGGAAAGTCGCAGGATCGGATAGCCCACGAGCTGCCCCGGACCGTGCCAAGTGATTTTGCCACCGCGATCGACGTCGATCACCGGCGTCCCGTCGGTGGGCCGCTCGTGGGCCTCCGTGCGCTTACCTGCCGTGTAGACCGGGTCGTGTTCGAGCAGGATGAGCGTGTCGGGGCGTGAACCAGCGACGACCTCGCGATGGATGCGGCGTTGCATCTCCCAGCCGTCCAGATAGGGCACCGTCGCGGGAGACAACCCCGCCACCACGACATCGATCACGAAAGCCTCCGGCGTATTATTGGACTCCGTCTAACAATACGCCGGATCCCGGCAACACCGAGCGTGTACCCTTCCCCCATGTCCGGAGGACGACCACACGCGGTATCGCGGGAGTTGATTGCCGAAGCGGCGTGCGAACTCTTCCTCGAACAGGGATATGAGCGCACGACTGTCGCGCACATCGCTCGCCGGGTCGGAGTGAGCCGTTCGAGCTTCTTCAACTACTTCGAGTCGAAGTCCGAGGTCTTCTGGTCGGGCCTGGACGAGAGGATCGGGTTCCTCGACGCGTTCCTTGCCGCTGCGTGCCCGTCATCGCAGCCCGCTGCGGTCGTGGCGGATGCCGTGCGTGAGGCCTTCTCGCGGTTTGCCCCCGATGCACTGGCGCTCGCGCTTGTGAACTCGGACGCGATGGGGATCGTTCCCGAGCTCACGCAGGAGATGGCGACGCGACAGTGGCGCATCGCCACCGCGATCAGTCCTTACCTGCGTCGGACGGGGCAGGATGCGCTCGCAGCCGAAGTATATGCAGCTGCCTATGCGGGCGCGGTGATCGCTGCGCTGCGCGCCTGGGCTCTGGCTGGTGCGGGCCGGGAGCGGCTCGACGATCTCCTTCGTCGCGCCCTGGGAGTGCTTCGCTGATCCCGCAGGGTACCCTCCCGTAGAATCGGACGATCATGGCAACCTTTGGCACGCTCTCGGATCGCCTTACCGAAACCTTCCGCAACCTCCGTACCAAGGGCAAGCTCACGCCTGCGGATGTCGACGGGACCGTCCGTGAGATCCGGCGCGCGCTCCTGGATGCCGACGTCGCCCTGCCTGTGGTGAAGGAGTTCACCGCGAAGGTGCGCGAACGCGCGCTCGGCGACGAGGTCAATCGTGCCCTCAACCCGGCTCAGCAGGTTGTGCAGATTGTCAACGAGGAGCTCATCGCCATCCTCGGCGGGCAGCAGCGCCGACTGCAGTTCGCCAAGACCGCGCCGACTGTCATCATGCTGGCGGGCCTCCAAGGTTCAGGAAAGACGACGTTCGCGGGAAAGCTCGCGAAGATGCTCGAGAAGGATGGTCACACGCCGCTTCTTGTCGCGTGTGACCTCCAGCGCCCGAACGCCGTGAACCAGCTTCAGGTCGTCGCCGAGCGGGCCGGAGCTGCGATTTATGCACCCGAGCCGGGCAACGGCGTCGGAAACCCCGTCAAGGTCGCGAAGGACGGCGTCGAGTACGCGAAGCAGAAGCACCACGACATCGTCATCATCGACACCGCCGGCCGCCTGGGCGTCGACGCCGAGCTCATGAAGCAGGCAGCCGACATCCGGAAGGCGACTGACCCTGACGAGGTTTTGTTCGTCATCGACGCGATGATCGGTCAGGATGCCGTCAACACCGCGAAGGCCTTCCAAGAGGGTGTCGACTTCACGGGTGTCGTCCTCTCCAAGCTCGACGGCGACGCCCGCGGTGGTGCGGCACTTTCCGTCGCATCCGTCACCGGTCGTCCGATCATCTTCGCGTCCACCGGCGAGGGGCTCGATGACGTCGAGCCGTTCCACCCCGACCGGATGGCGAGCCGGATCCTCGACCTCGGCGACATCCTCACCCTCATCGAACAGGCGCAGAGCGCCTTCGACGAGGCTGAAGCGGCCAAGATGGCCGAGAAGCTCGCGACCGAGCAGTTCACACTCGAAGACTTCCTCGAGCAGATGCAGCAGCTCAAGAAGATGGGCTCGATGAAGAAGATGCTCGGGATGCTCCCGGGCATGGGCCAGATGAAGCAGCAGCTCGACGACTTCGACGAGCGCGAGATCGACCGCACCGAGGCCATCATCCGGTCGATGACCCCGGGCGAGCGACGCAACCCCAAGATCCTCAATGGATCGCGACGCCTGCGGATCGCACGCGGTTCCGGGATGACGGTCACTGATGTCAATCAGCTGGTGCAGCGGTTCGAGCAGGCGGCGAAGATGATGAAGACCGTCGCGCGCGGCGGTGTTCCCAACATCCCCGGCATGGGTCCGGTCCCCGGCGGCGGTCGCCCCGGCGCGTCGGCCAAGCGCGGCAAGCAGTCCAAGGCTCAGAAGGCGCGTCAGGGTTCGCGGTCGGGAAACCCCGCGAAGCGTGCCGCCGAGAACGCCGGGCTCGGAGGCCAAAGCGCCACGCCCACCGGCTCGGGGTTCGGTCTGGGTGGCGGACAGCAGGCGCCGAGCGAGGCTGACCTGGCCGAACTCCAGAAGCTGCTCGGCAAGAACTAACGACTGCGCTGATATCGCGCAGGTGAAGCCTCGCCACCGACCGGGGCTTTCGCTACAATCCGCACGTCATCTGTCTTCATCGGCGAGCGGAACCGAGAATGTCCGTGCTCAGCGGCCAGCACCTGTTCGACCGCGGTGTGCCGCGCTTCCTGGAGAGCCCCGCAGGAGTCCTGCCGCCCTACCCTCGGCGAACGTGGCTGCGCTGGACGATGCGTGGCATCCTCGCACTGCCGCTCGTTATCGTCGTCGTTCGCTACGCGCTCCTAGCCCCCGAGCCGTGGCATGACACTGCCAATCAAGCGCTGCTAGCCCGCGTCCGGGACGGCGCAGGCGCAGCGGATTTCGGGCAACTCCTCACGACCTTCTCACCACCGCTGGGCGCGCTGCCGGCACTGGTCCTTCCTTCGGAGCTGCTCCTCGCCCTCGGCGGGGCACTGCTCGGAGGCTTCTTCCTGCAGGGTCTCGACCAGGCGATGTTCCGCCGCGGACTGCACGGCATCATCCGTCTCGTCGTTCTCGTCTCGCTGCTGATCTCGCCGGTCTTCGTGCTGCTCTCGGCAACCGACATCACGATGTTCGGCGCCGTCGTCCTCTTCGGTCTCGGGCTCATTGACATCGTGCGTTTTGAGAATCTCGCTAACACCCAGGCGGGATTTCGCGCGGGGCTGCTCCTCGGGGCTGCGGCGATGACGGACGTGCGGGCCATCCCTCTCGTTCTCACGGTCGCGATCGTGGGGACTCCGCTTATCCACTCCCGCCCGCAGGCACGGGCGGCGAACGCGGTGATCGTGGCCTTTCCCACTGTCGCGGTCACTGTCGCGCTTGCCCTTGCCGGTGTGATCATCGGCTCGGGGCCACTGACGTTCCTCCGCACCGACGCGACAAGTGCCGCCCGTGCGATCGAGGCGCTGGTCTCTCACCCGCTCAGCGAACCGCTGATGCTGTACCTCGCTCCCGTGCTCGTCGTCGCTATAACTGCCGGGGTCTTCGGCTTCGCGCGCTCGGGCGTGATGATGCTCTTGATCGCGGTGGGTGCTCTGGCCGGCGTTCTGGTGGGTTCACCACTGATCGCTGCCGCAGCGCTTGCCTACCTACTCGTGCATATTTCGGTCGCCATCCTTCCGACGGAGTCGCCGGCGCAGCACGCGGCGATCGTCGTCATGTGTTCCGTGCTCGTCGGTATCGTCGGGTGGGTTGTCGCCTCGCGACTTCCCGAGGCCCAGGAGTGGTCGGTCGTCTTCACGGGGTTCGGTCAGGTTCCTTCCGGAGGTGGCAACGGATGACAGACATCGATGTAAGCCTCCTGGATGTCGGCTTTCGCGCGGTCTACGCCCGCGAGGGATGGATTCCGCTCGCGGCCGGCGAGGACGGCACGGTCCTGGTCGGCGCGTCGCGCGAGCTGAACCCCACGCAAGAGGAAGCGATCGCCGACGATCTTGGCGCGCCGATCGAGGTGGTCCCGGTAGGCCAGCAATTCATCATCGACGCGGTGATCGAGGTGTTCGCGGCAGAGTTCGCCGCTGAGGCTGCGGACGGGCTCGCGAACGCGAATCCGGTGCGTTCGGCGCGCACCGTCCTCTCGCGGGGCCAGGTGATCGGATTCGCGGTCGTGGCGAGCGTTGCGGTGCTCGGTGCGGTGCTGCTGACGGGCGCGACGCTTGTCGTCATCCTTGCTCTGATCAATCTCTTCTTCCTCGCCAGTGTGCTCTTCAAGTTCGTGGTCGCCTTCCGGGGGTCCCGCTACGACCTTGTCAACAAGGTGTCGCAGCTCGAACTGGCGATGCTTGACGAGGACGATCTGCCGTTCTACACCGTGTTAGTGCCGGTCTTTCGCGAAGAGAAGGTCGTCGCGCAGCTCATGACGAATCTCGGTCGCCTGGACTATCCGCGCGACCGCCTCGAGGTTCTGATCCTCGTCGAAGAGGGCGACGATGCGACCAGGTCGGCGATCGCTCGGTCAGTAGTCCCGGAGCACTTCATCGTCGTTCCGGTTCCGGCCGGGGTGCCGCAGACCAAGCCCCGCGCGTGCAACGTCGGGCTGGAACTGGCGCGCGGCGAGTTCCTCGTGATCTTCGATGCCGAGGATGCGCCCGAACCCGACCAGTTGAAGAAGGCTGTCATCGTCTTCTCGCGAACCGACGAATCGACAGCCGTCGTGCAGGCCTCGCTCAACTACTTCAACGCCCGCGAGAACGCCCTTACGCGCCTGTTCACCCTCGAGTACGGGGCGTGGTTCGATTACATGCTCATGCGTCTCGAAGACTCCGACCTTCCGATCCCGCTCGGAGGGACGTCCAATCACTTCCGGATGACGGCGCTTCGACGCCTCGGGGGATGGGACCCCTACAACGTCACCGAGGATGCCGACCTCGGCATCCGTGCCAGTGCGTTGGGTTATCGGGTCGGTGTCGTCGATGCCACGACGATGGAGGAAGCGACCTCGCGCATTCCGCAGTTCGTCAAGCAACGCAGCCGATGGATCAAGGGATACATGCAGACCGCGCTCGTCCACTCCCGGCAGCCCATAGGGCTGATCCGTCGGATCGGCCTCCGCCGGTTCGCCGCGTTCGCGCTCCTGATCGCCGGCACGCCCTTCACGTTCCTCAGCGTGATCCCCTTCGCCATCCTGCTCGTACTCGCCCTCGCGTTGCCGTTCTACGTCGTCCCTGTCGAGGTCCCGCCGATCGTGATCGTCTTGAGCGCTTTGAACTTCCTTCTCGGCTACTCCCTGCTGATCTACATGAACATGATGGGTCCCTATAAGCGGGGACTCTTCGGGCTCGTGCCCTGGGCTCTCCTGAAGCCCCTGTTCTGGATCCTCCACTCGATTGCCGCGTACAAAGCTCTCTGGCAGCTGATCACCAGACCGCACTACTGGGAGAAGACGGAGCACGGCACCTCCCGGTTCGCTGCTCCGCATGCCGTCGCTGGGGAGCACCCCGATCCCACGCCGGCAGAGGAGCCGTCCGCCGAGAAAGAGCCGGAGACGGAACTCACCCCGGAGGAGCGGGAGGCGCGCAGCGCCGGGGAGCGTCAACGCCGGATGTCCTGGTGACGTGTCGGGCTAGCGCAGCGCGTTCAGATGATCGCGCAGGGTCGGGCCGTCACGGAATTCGGTGACGAGGTGTCGCACGACTGCTCTCAGGTCGCCACCGTTCTCGGCTGCGACCCTCAGCTGCCGTTCGTAGCTCGCGCCGCTGGCGAGGATCGTCTCGACCCCGGCGAACTCCTTCGCGCACTTGAGCTCGGCAGAGATCTCGGCGAGATCGTCGAGGACCTCGCGCAGATGCTGGCGAACGGGTGCGAGAGTTCCCTCACGGTCGACGATGATCTCGGCATCCAGGCCGTATCGAGCCGCACGCCACTTGTTCTCCCGGATGAACCAGGGCTGGATCCCGGTCAGGTCTTCCCCGTCATCGAGTCGCCGCGAGAAATGCTCCACCAACACCTGGACGAGGGCGGCTACTGCTGCAAGCTCGGGCAGGGTCGACATCCCGTCGCATGCGCGCACCTCGATCGTGCCCCAGCGCGGTGCGGGCCTGATGTCCCAGCGCACTTCGGTCGCGTCAGCCATGACGCCGGTGCTCACCATATCGTCGAGGTATCCCTCGAACGCCTCCCAGTCGTCGAGCAGCCAGGGGAGACCGGCAGTGGGGAGCTGCTGGAACACGAGAGCCCGGTTCGATGCGTAGCCGGTGCGGTCGCCTGCCCAGAAGGGGCTCGACGCCGACAGTGCCTGGAGGTGGGGGAGGTAGGTCGACAGTGCGCGAATGAGCGGCATGACCTTGTTCACGTCTTCGACACCCACATGGATGTGGATGCCCCAGATCATCATGTTCCGACCCCACCACTGGGTTCGCTCGATGAGTGCCTGGTACCGCGTCTTATTGGTGACCTCCTGGTCATACCACTGCGCGAACGGATGCGACCCGGCGCAGAGCAGGTCGAGGTCCCGCGGCTCGGTGGCTGTCCGAAGGGCACGGATGCCGTCGACCATGTCTTCGGCGGCTTCGGCCACGGTTGACCCGATCCCGCTCGTGACCTCGACAGTATTGGTGAGCAGTTCGCTTGTGAGTGAGAAGCGCTCGAGTTCGACAGCGGGTGCGAGCTCATCGAGGATCTCGGGTGCTCGTCCCGCTAGGTCGCCGGTGGCGCGGTCGGCGAGCATGAGCTCCCACTCCAGGCCGACGGAGGAGCGAGCGGATGTCGCAAAGCCGAGCGTCATGGCGCCAGTTTCGCATGCACCGACACTCTCTGACCCGATTGCGACACCGCGCGACGGGTAATCCTTGACGGTACCTGCGCGACGCCGGTTCTCGGCATCCGGTCGGATCTGGCAGAATAGAGGGTCGGACCGCGCTCGACCCTCTATCCAGCGCGGCCACCCCCTGAGCTTCCGCCGGGTGTGCACCCCACGCTCCAGGCGATCAGTTCGTTCGAATCCACCACACAGGAGAATCGTGGCTGTAAAGATCCGCCTCAAGCGGCTCGGCAAGATCCGTGCCCCGTACTACCGCATCGTCGTCGCAGACTCGCGAACCAAGCGCGACGGACGCGTCATCGAAGAGATCGGCAAGTACCACCCGACCGAGGAGCCCTCGTTCATCGAGGTCGACTCCGCTCGCGCCCAGTACTGGCTGAGTGTCGGCGCCCAGCCGACCGAGCAGGTGCGCGCCATCCTCAAGATCACCGGCGACTGGGGAACCTTCAAGGGCGACAAGAACGCTGTCTCCACGCTGAAGACCGCCGAGGCAAAGCCTGTCTTCGAGGTCGAGACCTCGAAGAAGTCGGTCGTCAAGCCCAAGGCCGAGAAGAAGGCTGAGGAGGCCCCCGCGGCCGACGCTGAGGCCGACGCTGCACCCGAGGCCGCTGAGTCGGCCGAGACCGCAGAAGCCTGATCCGTGCTCGCCGCCGCGCTCGAACACGTCGTCAAGGGGATCGTCGACAACCCGGATGACGTACGTATCCTTTCGTCGGAGTCCTCACGCGGTGAGGTACTCGAGGTGCATGTGCACCCCGACGACCGAGGACGCGTCATCGGGCGCGGCGGTCGCACGGCCAAAGCAATCCGCACCCTGATCTCGGCGCTGGCCGACGGGCGCCGCGTGCGGGTTGACGTCGCGGACGACTGACGTGGTCGATTCGGACGGGCGCTCCGCGCCGCCCCCTTCGGCAGGTACCCAGCTGCGGGTCGGACGTCTCGTGAAGGCGCACGGCCTCAAGGGTGCGCTGAAGCTTGAGCTTTACACCGACAATCCGGACGGACGTTTCGTTCCCGGTGCGACGTTCACCCTCCAGGTTCCCGACACCTCTCCCTGGCACGGCAAGCCGTTGACCGTACGTGAGTTCCGCTGGATGAACTCCCACCCGGTCGCCTTCTTCGAGGGCGTCGATGATCGGACCGCTGCCGAAAGCCTCGTGCGTGCCATCCTCTGGGTCGATGAGGCAGGTGACGCGGCATCCGACGAAGAGGACGCGTGGTTCGACCACCAGCTCGTGGGTCTCGACGTTCGCCGCGATGGCGCCTCGGTCGGCCGCGTGATCCGCGTCGAGCACCTGCCGGCACAGGACCTGTTGATCGTTCGCGCTGACGCTGATCGCGAAGTGCTCGTGCCCTTCGTCAAAGCGATCGTGCCGGTCGTCGATCCTGCCGCGGGCTACGTCATCGTGACGCCACCGGCAGGCCTGTTCGAAGACATCGTCGATGAGGATCCCGAACCCGCCGCATCCTCCGATGAGTCTCCCGAGGACACGGCAGCCGACACCGACGGGAACTGACGTGCGCATCGACGTCGTCACGATCTTCCCGGCGTTCTTCGACGTCCTCGAGGTTTCGCTCATCGGCAAGGCTCGCGAGCGCGGACTGCTGGACGTTCGTGTCCACGACTTGCGTCAGTGGACACACGACCGCCACCGCACTGTCGACGACACGCCGTACGGGGGCGGTGCGGGCATGGTCATGAAGCCCGAACCCTGGGGTGAGGCACTCGACGAACTCGCGCCCGCCGATGCGTCAGCCCGGCCGACGATCGTTTTCCCGTCGCCGGCGGGGGAACTCTTCCGCCAGTCGACCGCACGCGAGCTCGCGCTCGAGGAGCATCTCGTCTTCGGATGCGGAAGATACGAAGGCATCGACGAGCGGGTCTTCGAGGATGCCGCCGCGCGTGGCTCGGTTCGCCTCATCAGCCTCGGCGACTACGTGCTCAACGGCGGCGAGGTCGCCGCTATGGCGATGATCGAAGCCGTCGGACGCCTCGTTCCCGGGATGGTGGGAAACCCGGCGAGCATCGTCGAGGAGTCACACGAAGACGGGCTCCTGGAGTATCCGTCCTACACGAAACCCGCCGTGTGGCGAGATCGCGCTGTGCCCGACATCCTGCTCAGCGGCAATCACGGAGCCATCGCGCAGTGGCGTGCGCAGCAGCAGCTCGAGCGAACTCGTGCGCGCCGCCCTGATCTACTGCCGGAATGAGGATGTGCCGCTGAGGCGACCCCTCGAGAGCGCTGTGAGTCACCGACTTGTCACACGCGAGAAACCCGCCGGTGTCGTCAGAGCGCCAGACTGAGAGCGACTCACCCGCCGAAGGGATCGTTGCATGCGCCGCGCCAAGATCGTCGCCACTCTGGGACCTGCGACATCGTCATACGACCAGATCGAGGCCCTCGTTCGCGCGGGGATGGATGTCGCCCGGCTGAATATGAGCCACGGCGAGTGGGACATTCACGAGCAGTCGTATGCCAACGTTCGACGAGCCGCTGACTCCACCGGGCGCCCGGTCGGCATCCTCGCAGATCTGCAAGGTCCCAAGATCCGGCTCGGACGCTTCGCCGACGGCCCGCACCACCTCGAGCCGGGCGACATCTTCACGATCACCACCGAAGATGTCGAGGGCACGCGCGAGATCTGTGGAACGACGTTCCCGCAGCTTGCATCCGACGTTGTAGCCGGAGACACGCTTCTCATCGATGACGGCAAGGTTCGGCTGCGCGTGCTCGATACTGACGGCATCCGGGTGCGCACCGAGGTCGTGGTCGGGGGAGCGGTCTCGAACAACAAGGGCATCAATCTCCCGGGGGTCGCAGTCAGCGCGCCAGCTCTGAGCGCGAAGGACGAAGACGACCTGCGCTGGGCGTTGGCGCTCGGGGTCGACATGATCGCGCTCTCGTTCGTGCGCTCGCCCAAGGACGCACAGCGGGCGCGGATCATCATGGCCGAAGAGGATCGCCGGATTCCGATCATCGCCAAGATCGAGAAGCCCGAAGCTGTCGAACACCTGCAGGAGATCATCGACGCGTTCGACGGCGTCATGATCGCGCGTGGCGATCTTGGCGTCGAGCTGCCGCTGGAGACCGTGCCGATCGTGCAGAAGAGAGCGATCGAGCTCGCCCGCCGTTGGGCCAAGCCGGTCATCGTCGCGACCCAGATGCTCGAGTCGATGATCGAGAATCCGGTGCCTACGCGCGCCGAGACCTCGGATGTCGCCAATGCGGTTCTCGACGGCGCTGACGCGGTCATGCTCTCTGGTGAGACAAGCGTCGGCGCGCATCCCGTTACGGTTGTCGAAACCATGGCCCGAATCGTCAGATCAACCGAGGAGACCGGGCTCGAGCGCGTGCCTCAGCTCGGGACGAAGCCACGGACGCAGGGCGGAGCGCTCACCCTTGCCGCAGCCACGATCGCCGACTTCGTCGATGCGAAATTCGTGTGCGTGTTCAGTCAGTCCGGCGACTCGGCCCGCCGGATGGCGCGGCTACGCCACCGCGTGCCGATCCTCGCGTTCACCGATCTGCCGGGAACCCGATCACGCCTCGCGCTCAGCTGGGGTGTGGAGCCGTTCCTCGTGCCCCGAGCCACCTCGACTGACGGGCTCATCGAACTTCTCGACCGGGTGCTCATCGAGGCCGGTCGGGCCGCGCCCGGCGACGTCGTGATCATGACCGCCGGTGCGCCCCCCGGAACCCCGGGGTCGACGAACAACGTGCGGGTCCACCGCGTCGGCGCCTCCGACGGGTCGTGAACCCGGGTCGAGGTGCCCGCTCAGCTGACCCCGAGGAAGCTCCGGTCGGTGAGGATGATGGGGCCGTCCTCGGTGATGGCGATCGTGTGCTCGGAGTGAGCCCCGCGCGAGCCGTCGGCGCTGCGTAGCGTCCAGCCATCGGCATCCGTTCGCAGCTGGTCCGTCGACTGCAGGAACCAGGGTTCGAGTGCGAGCACCAGCCCGGCCCGCAGGGGGTACCCCCTGCCCGGCTTGCCATCGTTGGGAACGTGCGGGTCGCCGTGCATCTCGCGACCGACCCCATGGCCGCCGAAATCTGTGTTGATCGAGAGGCCCTCGCCACGACCGACGGCGGCCACGGCGGCCGAGATGTCACCGATGCGGTTACCGATGACCGCTGCTTCGATCGCGGCATCCAACGCGCGCTCCGTCGTGTCGATGAGTGCGAGGTCTTCGTCACGTGGCGTTCCCACCACGAAAGAGACCGCAGAGTCGGCGACCCAGCCATCGACGGAGACGGCGAAGTCGAGGGTCACGAGGTCGCCGTCGCGGATGGCGTAGTCGAAGGGAAGCCCGTGGAGCACAGCGTCATTGATCGACGTGCAGATGACCTTGCCGAACGGGCTTGCGCCGAAGGATGGGTGGTAGTCGATGTAGCACGACTCGGCGCCGACTTTGCGGATCATTTCGTGCGCGCGACGGTCGATGTCGAGCAGATTCGTTCCGACGCGGGTCTCATCGCGCAGGGTGGCGAGCACTTCGGCGACGAAGCGACCAGCCGGTTTCATCGCCTCGACCTCGGCAGGGGTGCGCAACTCGATCATCAGTTTCCTCTCGACCGGTCCATTCTGTCCGATCCGCTATCGATCGGCTGTGAGGATGCCTCGCATCGCGCGCCCCGGATGCCTCGGTCCGGAGCCGGGCGTAGCATCGAAGCATGTGGCTGCGACGCGCGTTCTACGGCTGGATGATCCCCGCCGCGTTCGTGCTGCCGTTGTGGCTCTTCGTCGGCTGGATCGCCTTCGATGCGGGCGCGTGGGCCTTGCTGTGGGTCTTGCTCATGGCCATTCCCTCGGTACTCATCGGCCAGCTCGTCCTGACACTCTTGGTGCGGGCGCGTCCCACGGCTCGGGCTGCGCGAGCAGTGTCGTGGTGGGATGTTGCAGGATTCACGGTCTGGCACGCTCTCACGATCGCGCTCGGCTTCTTCGTCGCGGCCTGGTGGTTCCCGGTCTTCTTGCTGACGGTTGCCGTCGGGCTGTCGCTGTTCTGGCTGATGCTCTGGCAACTGTGGCGCGAAGCGCGTCCAGGACTGTCGACTCTCCGTAGCACGTCGGGTGTGTCTTACATCCCGCCGTCGCCGTCGGCTCCGCCGCGCCGTGAGAACCCCGAGGTCATCGTCATCACGGAGCAGCAGCCCGGCTCCTGACGGTTTTGTTCGCGGCGGCTGTCGTGGCAGAATAGCTGTTTGTGCCTTGACGGATTCTGCCTCAGGGGAATCCGCCGCCGGTCCTGACCGCGGTTCGGCACACCTCATCCTTTTCTATCCACCCGCGACCGACCTGTGGCGGCCGCAGAGAGTAGCGATCATGCAGACCCTCGATATCGTCGACGCAGCTTCCCTGCGCAGCGACATCCCCGCTTTCGGCCCCGGCGACACCGTCAAGGTGCACGTGAACATCGTCGAAGGAAGCCGCTCGCGCGTCCAGGTCTTCCAGGGTGTCGTGCTCGGTCGCTCCGGCGACGGCGTGCGCGAGACCTTCACCGTCCGCAAGATCAGCTTCCAGGTGGGCGTCGAGCGTACGTTCCCCGTGCACAGCCCGATCATCGACAAGATCGAGCTCGTCACCCGCGGTGACGTCCGTCGTGCGAAGCTGTACTACCTGCGCGAGCTTCGCGGCAAGAAGGCCAAGATCAAGGAGAAGCGCGACAACTGAGTCTGCGCCTCTCCACGCGTGCCCCGGCGCTTTGGTGCCGGGGCACACGTGTCTGTCCGGGCGTTGCACGACCCCCGGAAGACCCATCGTGTGACACCCTTATCTGAGCGTCCGGTATCACCTCGGACGGATTGGATCGCTGCATGACTTCCGACGCTGACGCACCCGCTGAACCCGTAACACGGGCACAGCGGCGTCGACAGAGTGGCAGACGCGGCGGTTGGGTTTTCCTGCGGGACGTACTGGTCATCATCCTGATCGCCGTCGTCGTTTCGGCGCTGGTGAAGACGTTCCTGGTCCGCTCGTTCTACATCCCGTCTAGGTCCATGGAGGACACGCTTCAGATCGACGACCGCATCCTTGTGGACGAGCTCACACCGCGATGGAACGGGTATCAGCGCGGTGACATCGTCGTGTTCCAGGATCCGGGTGGGTGGCTTCCTCCGAGTGTGCGCCCGGCCCAGTCTCCGTTCGTCGAGGGCATCGACTGGCTCCTCACTCTCGTCGGTCTCTCGGTCTCGGATTCCGAGGACCACCTCATCAAGCGGGTCATCGGGGTTCCGGGCGACCATGTCGTGTGCTGCAACGCTCTCGGACAGATCACGATCAACGGTGTTCCGATCGACGAGTCGGCGTACGTCAAGCTCGACCCGGGTCAGACCGCGCCGAACCCCGTGCCGTTCGATGTCGTGGTTCCCGACGGGAGCCTCTGGGTTCTCGGTGACAACCGAGACCACTCCAAGGACTCGCGATTCAACCAGGACCAACCTGGCGCCGGGTTCGTGCCGATGGAGAACGTCGTCGGTCGCGCATTCGTGACCACGTGGCCGATCTCGCGGTGGGGAATTCTTGATCCGCACAGTGAGGTATTCGCTGGCGTTCCTGCAGGCGAAGGAACCGGCGCGCGGTGACCGGGGCGTCGCGAGCGGTCCCGCGCCTCACCCTGGAGCGGCAGCTGTTGCGCGAGTACGACCTCGTCATCTCGTGCGACGAGGTGGGTCGTGGCGCCCTCGCTGGTCCGGTCGCCGTGGGGGCCACCGTGACGGATGCCGCGCTCTCGCGCCGCCGGGTTCCCGAGGGCCTGCGCGACTCAAAGCTGATTCCCGAACCGCGCCGCGCGGAGCTGGCTCGACGCGCTGCGGGCTGGGTCGTCGACAGTGCTGTCGGGTGGGCAAGCTCAGCCGAGATCGACGAGGTCGGCATCCTGCCCGCCCTCGGGCTCGCTGCCAGGCGTGCGCTGGCGGAGCTCACCGCCCGCGGTGTTGACATGTCGCGCGCGATCGTCGTCCTCGACGGGAACCACGACTACATCTCGCGGGCTGCGGGCCCTCGGCTGACGGTCCGCCCCGTGATCAAGGCCGACCGCGACTGTGCCGGCGCGGCGGCAGCATCCGTGATCGCCAAAGTCGCGCGGGACGAGCTCATGGTGGGTCTCCACGACGACCTGCCCGCCTATCAGTGGGTCCGCAACAAGGGGTATGCGAGTTCCGAGCACCGTGCCGCGATTCTCGAGCACGGGGTGAGTGACCACCATCGGGTGTCGTGGGCCTTCGCCGGAGCTCCAACGCTCTTCTGATAAGCCCGTGGGTGCTCGACCGTGGTCGCTTGCCGCATCCCGGGAACTAGGATGAAAGCACCATGGATGACGAGGTCTTCGAGGACTACGACCGCGAACTGGAACTGGCGCTGTATCGCGAGTACCGGGATGTCGTACACCAGTTCCAGTACGTGATCGAGACGGAGCGACGCTTCTACCTCGCCAATGACGTCAACGTCGTTCGCCGGGACACGGAGCATGACTTCTACTTCGAGATCACGATGAACGACGTCTGGGTCTGGGACATCTACCGGGCGGATCGATTCGTCAAGTCCGTGCGCGTACTCACCTTCAAGGACGTCAACGTCGAGGAACTCCAGCGCGGCGACTTCCAGTTGCCTGACGAGCTCACGCTCGACAGCTGAGCGTCCTTCCTCCCCAGGCGCATAGTTCCCGAGCTTCTTCGCGTCTCGCCCCGATCCTCGCTGTCGCCGATGGGCGCGCAGCAACGCTGGGGGAATGGCACGCAAAGACGAACTCGGCAGGGCGGGTGAAGACGCCGCCGAGGCCTACTTTCGGGCGCGGGGCTTCGAGATCCTCGATCGCAACTGGCGTTGCCGCACCGGTGAGATCGACCTGGTGGTCGCCGATGCCGACACTGTCGCGATCGTCGAGGTCAAGACGCGACGATCCGCCGCCTTCGGGCATCCGTTCGAAGCGATCGACGCACGAAAGCTCCACCGCCTGCACCAGCTGGCGCGCGAGTGGCGCAGCGCCCACCGTGATCTAGCCGGCAGCCGCCACGTACGCGTGGACGGGCTTGCGATCACCGGTGACCCCGCGACGCCGCTGCAGATCGAGCACTTGCGAGACCTCGCATGAGTCTCGCTCGCACCTGGGCGATCTCGCTCGTGGGAATCGAGGGCGTCGCCGTCGAAGTCGAAGCCGATCTCTCCGATCAGCTTCCCGACTTTCGCATCATCGGACTTGCCGACCGTGCGCTCGGGGAGTCCTCTCAACGCGTACGCAACGCCTGCGCCAATAGCGACGTTCCCCTTCCGAGTCGTCGATTGACCGTCAATCTCTCACCAGCGAACCTGCCGAAACATGGCTCCGGGTTCGATCTCGCGATCGCTGTCGCTGCCCTGGCTACACAACTGCCGCTGTCTGCTGATGCCCTCATGCATACTGCGCATATCGGTGAACTCGGCCTCGACGGCAGATTGCGCCCCGTGCCCGGCATCCTTCCCGCCGTCATGGCTGCAGCTCGCGCAGGTCTCGAGACGGTCGTCGTGCCGCGGGCGAGTGAAGATGAGGCGGCGCTCGTTCCCGGAATCACGGTGGTCGGTGCGACGAGTCTCGGCGATGTGCTGTCGCGCCACGGGATCGACGCGAGACTTCCCGAGGCCGACCCGGTCGACTCGTTTGCCGGCGGCGATACAGCAGAGGAGACCCTGGACCTGTCCGACGTCGTCGGACAGGATGACGCTGTCGCCGCCCTCCTTGTCGCTGCCGCTGGTGGACACCATCTGCTCATGACGGGTCCGCCGGGCGCCGGAAAGACGATGCTCGCGCGGCGACTCCCGGGGATTCTGCCACCGTTAGATGACGAGGCCGCGCTGGCTGCGGCATCCATCCGTTCGCTCTCGGGGAGCGCTGTCACTCAGCTCTCGCGCGTCCCGCCGTTTGAGGCGCCGCATCACAGCGCGAGTACTGCAGCTCTCGTCGGGGGTGGATCTCGTGCGCCACGCCCCGGCGCGATAGCACGTGCGAGCGAGGGCGTGTTGTTCCTGGACGAGGCTGCAGAGTTTGCCACCACGGTGCTTGATGCGCTGCGTCAACCCCTCGAGTCCGGGCACATCACCGTTCATCGGGCCGGATACACGGCATCCTTCCCCGCGCGCTTTCAGCTTGTCGCACCTTGTGTACGACTGGATAGTGTCCACTCAATCTCCTGCGTTCGCGAACGAGGCTCATGGGCATCGAGCGAGATCCGTCCAGATGCATGAGCCGCGCGAGGACGGGCGCTTCGGCGAGTTGAATGTGCTTGCCGCGATTGATGCCGCCGTGATTCATCCTCAACCGATCCGGACTCCGCTTTGCTGCGGTGCAGGGGATGTCGAGTCCTGGCAAGTTCGATCGGATGCGATGGTCGAGTCCGATCCCTGCCAGGATCGGACGACTCCTGCTCCGATCTAGACAGGCTCGACTCGCGGGGTCATTGGTGCAACGGGTCGTTGCACAATCTCGATGTGTGCGATGCTGGCAGGTTGCTCTCGAGGAGGTGGCCATGACGGATGAGTCGGCGGTGCTGGTGGAGTTCCTGCTTGCCCGGATCGAGGAGGATGAGCGGATCGCGTGGCTTGTCGAGTCGGAATCGCCGACGACCGATACCGGGTTCTGCGTGTGGGCGACGCAGTTCGCGTTCGACCCAGAGCGGATGATCGTCGCGATCGACTATCAGCGCGTGCGCGCGGAGTGCGCCGCGAAGCGCCGGATCATCGACGCGTTCCGTGCCGCAGAACCCTCGACCACGACGGCCGAGACGCTGGAGACGGTGCTGCGGGAGCTCGCGTCTGCTCATGCAGATCACGACGACTACCGGGACGACTGGCGAATCTAGCGAAGTCTAGGGATGTCTAGCGTTTCCCTAGACTTCGCGGGTCCGATCGCCTCACTCCGGCGTGTCACCGAGGGCCGCGAGGTCGATTCCGAGCTTCTCGGCCAGTTCCGAGAGCGGCGTGCTCTCGCCCATCGCTGTGCGTTCACGGACGATCGCGGCGATCTCTTCCTCCTCCCGGCGGAGGTCGTCGAGCCAGGCGTCGATGAGCGTGAATGGGATGGGCGCGTATCCGAAGGCGTCGACACCGACATGGAACTGGTGACCGACCGGCCCATTCTCCCGATCATGGGTGTGGCCGTGCAGCAGCGGAGCGCCGCGGTCGACCGGACGATGTGAGGTGTGCCGGTCCGCGTCCTGGGTGTCGCCGGAGTAGGGGTAGTGGGACGCGAGGAGAAGGGTGCCGCGACGGGTGCCTTGAATGATCTCAGGGAGCATGATCCAGCCGGCCTGCTCGTAGAGCGGAGCGAATCGCTCGATCGCGCGGCGGGACTGTGTCGCGGGTGAGACGCGGTCGTGGTTGCCGGGGACGAGGAACTTGCGCCCGTGGAGCTGCGCGGTCAGCGGCAGGGACTCGGCGATCGGTCCGAGCGTGACGTCGCCGAGGTGCAGGACGACGTCTGCGGGGGCGACGGTCTGGTTCCAGCGGCGGATCAGCTCGGCGTCCATCTCGCCGGCCGATCCGAAGGGGCGGGCAGCGAGCTCGCTGATCCGCGCGTGGCTGAAGTGGGTGTCCGAGGTGATGTAGTCGACCTGGTCGTAGTCGAACGTCGGATACTCATGGAGCACCGGGAGACTCCTCTCTGCTCGGCGCGCATGCCGAGCAGAGCAACCTATCAGACCGGGCAGTCAGGGGGACGCTCAATTCGCCAACGGGTCGTTGGCGAACCGGCGCGGCCGCGGGAACAACGCGAGGGTGAGGGCGATCCCTATGCCGCCGTCGACCTCGATGCCACGTAAGATCGCGTAAGATGGCACCATGCGCACACATGTGCGCGTAGCGAACATACGACGGGAGTTGACGTGATCGACAAGACTGTCTCGGACGTCGAGGCTGCCGTTGCGGGCATCGGCGACGGGTGCACCATCATGATCGGCGGTTTTGGCCGGGCCGGTCAGCCCGTCGAGCTCATCGACGCGCTGATCGAGCAGGGAGCGAGCGACCTGACGATCGTCAACAACAACGCTGGCAATGGTGATACCGGGCTGGCCGCGCTGCTCGCGAAGGGGCGTGTGCGCAAGATCATCTGCTCGTTCCCGCGGCAGCACGACTCGTGGGTGTTCGACGACTTGTACCGCGCCGGGAAGATCGAACTCGAACTGGTGCCCCAGGGGAATCTCGCCGAGCGCATCCGCGCGGCGGGGGCCGGCATCGGTGCGTTCTTCTCCCCTACGGGGGTGGGCACCGTGCTCGCCGAGGGCAAAGAGGCGCGTGAGATCGATGGCCGTGCGTACGTGCTGGAGTATCCGATCAAGGCGGACTTCGCACTCATCTCGGCGCTGCGGGGAGATCGTTGGGGCAATCTGGTGTTCCGCGAGACCGCTCGGAACTTCGGCCCCATCATGGCGACCGCCGCGGTGACGACCATCGCGCAGGTCGATGAGATCGTGGAACTCGGGTCGCTTGACCCCGAGACAGTCGTCACCCCAGGTATTTTCGTCGACCGCGTCGTCGCAGTGGGATCTCGCCGGTGGATCGACGGCGGCGTTTTCGTCGGCGGCGTCGATGTTGAGGGGAATCCGCTTCAGGACGCTCCGGCCATGACGGAGGTAGATCAGTGAGCAGCCGCATCACCCGTCAAGAGCTGGCGCGGCGCGTCGCCGCCGACATCCCGGAAGGCTCCTACGTGAACCTCGGTATCGGTGCGCCGACACTCGTGGCGAACTATCTGCCCGAGGATCAGGAGATCATCCTGCATACCGAGAACGGTCTCCTTGGAATGGGTGAGGCTCCTGCGCCGGACCGGATCGACCCGGACCTGACCAATGCGGGCAAGCAGGCGGTGACGGCGCTGCCGGGGGCGGCGTACTTTCACCACGCCGACTCCTTCGCGATGATGCGTGGCGGACACCTGGACGTGTGCGTGCTCGGCGCGTTCCAAGTGTCGCAGCGCGGCGATCTCGCGAACTGGTCGACCGGCGCGCCCGGTGCGATCCCCGCAGTGGGCGGTGCGATGGATCTCGCGATCGGCGCGAAGTCCGTCTACGTCATGACCGACCTGCTCACCAAGCAGGGCGAGTCCAAGCTCGTGGAGGTATGCACCTACCCGCTCACCGGCGTCGGGTGCGTGACCCGCGTTTACACCGATCACGCCATCTTCGACGTGTCCGCCGACGGTTTCGCGGTGCGTGAGGCGTTCGGCGACAACACTCTCGAGTCGCTCGCGGAGCTGACTGGCTTGCGGCTGACGCCGTCATCGACACCACAAGGCGAAGGAAACTGACATGACTGCGAGCTTCGTGTACGACGCGGTACGCACGCCGTTCGGAAAGGCCGGCGGCGCACTGGCAGGAGTCCGACCCGACGATCTCGCTGCGGTGGTCATGAAGGCGATGATCGAGCGCGCCGGCCTGGACCCGGCACGCATCGACGACGTCATCTTCGGCGATGCCAATCAGGCGGGCGAGGACAATCGGAACGTCGCGCGTTTCGGCGCGCTGCTGGCCGGCTTCCCATCATCGGTGACCGGGGTGACGGTGAACCGGCTGTGTGCATCGTCGGTCGAGGCCGTCATCCAGGCCTCGCGGGCGATCGAGTCGGGTGACGCCGACATCATTCTCGCGGGCGGCGTCGAGTCGATGAGCCGAGCGCCGTTCGTCGTGGAGAAGTCGCCGCGGCCGTGGCCGTCGGTAGGCAACCAGACGATGTGGAACACGTCGATCGGCTGGCGCATGGTCAACAAGGCGCTGCCGGTGCACTGGACGATCAGCAACGGCGAGTCCGCGGAGAAGGTCGCGCGCGAGGCCGGGCTGACGCGGGAGGAGCAGGATGCGTTCGCCGTGCGCTCGCACCGCCTCGCCGCGAAGGCATGGGCTGACGGGATCTACGATGGCGAGATCGTGCAGGTGCCCGGCGCCGAGCTGGCCCGCGATGAGGGGATCCGCGACGATACCTCGATCGAGAAGCTTGCGGGTCTCAAGGCGCTGTTCGCCGCGGACGGCACCGTGACCGCCGGCAACTCCTCGCCAATCAACGACGGCGCCTCTGCCGTGCTGGTCGCCGCGGAGGGCGCGGTTCGCGGCGAGCCGCTGGCACGCATCGCGAGCCGCGCAGCGCACGGCGTGGACCCGGATCAGTTTCCGCTCGCGCCGATCGAGGCCGCCAACAAGGCTCTCGCGCGGGCCGGGAAGACGTGGGCAGACGTTGATGTCGTCGAGTTGAACGAGGCCTTCGCGTCGCAGTCGCTCGCAGATATCGCCGGCTGGCCGGACTTCGATCCCGAGCGGGTGAACATCCATGGCGGTGCTCTCGCGATCGGGCACCCGCTCGGCGCCTCCGGCGGACGCATCATCGGCCATGCCGCGCACGAGCTCGCCCGCCGCGGCGGAGGCCTCGCGGTCGCCGCGATCTGCATCGGCGTCGGCCAGGGCCTCGCCGTCGTCCTCGAGCGCTGACGCGACCTGACCGGTGCCAGCTACCTGTTTGATGCCAGCGTGCGTCTAGGTTGAGTAGCGTTGCGTATCGATTCCGGCGGGAGCACCTATGGCTGAGGCAGCCGGCGACTTCGTCCAGTCGCTTGCGCGCGGACTGGCCGTCATCCGCGCGTTCGACGCGGAGCACCCCGAACTGACGTTGAGTGACGTGGCCCGCCGGACCGGGCTGACCCGGGCGGCGACCCGACGGTTCCTACTCACGCTCGAGTCGCTCGGCTACGTCCGCAGTGACGCCCGTTCGTTCGCGCTGACCCCTCGGGTGCTCGAGTTGGGATTCAGCTACCTGTCGGCCTTGTCCCTGCCGGAGGTGGTGCAGCCACATCTTGAGCGCCTTTCCCGTGAAGTCGGCGAGTCGGTGTCCTCGGCGGTGCTGGACGGCACGGACATCGTCTATGTCGCGCGCGTGCCTACGCGCCGCATCATGAGCGTGCGCATCACGATTGGAACGCGGTTCCCCGCGTATGCGACGAGCATGGGTCGGGTCCTGCTGGCAGGTCTGACGGATGCCGAACGCGATGCCGCACTGGCCGCAGCTGACCTGCGGCCCCTCACGGATCTCACCATCACCGACCAGGTGCGGTTGGCCGAGGAAATCGTTCGAGTGCGCACCCAGGGCTGGTCGATCGTCGATGGCGAGCTCGAGCCCGGCCTACGCTCGGTCGCAGCCCCGGTGCATTCGCGGAACGGTGAGGTGATCGCAGCGATCAACGTGTCCACCAGCGCGAGCCGGGACTCACTGGAGCACCTGATGGACCGGTACCTTCCAGCCGTGCGGGCAGCCGCCGCAGCGATCGACGCCGAACTCCAGCTCGTCTAGGGCGGCGACGGCCGGGGGCGGAGTCCTCGTGTGGAAGCGCACGCCAGTGCGCCGGCGAAGCTAGTGGCGCCGACGCGCTACAGATCTCCAGCGGGGGCGTGTTCCAGCGGGAGCGGCTCAAGCTCGCTGCGCATCCTGATCAGTTCCCGGGCATGGGAGGCCAGACGATGATCTTCCTCCGAGGACAGGGGCAGCGGTGGCACGGGCAACGCGCGTCCGTCGCTTCCGACATCGACGAAGACGCTCATGCACCTCGTTGTCAGAGTGAGTACCGACGGTGTGCGTGGTGAGCTCGAGCGCACGTGGATTGCGATGTGCATGCTGTGAGGGCCGGTGTGTATGAGGCGGGCATCCACTTCGACGATGTGGCCGATGTGGATCGGATGGTAGAAGTGGATGCCCCCCGAGTAGACGGCCACAGCGGACTCTGAACTCCACCCCGCAGCGCAGGAGTATGCGGCTTCATCGATCCAGCGCATCACCGTCCCACCATGCGCGTTGCCGCCCCAGTTCGCGTCGCTGGGGGCGGCGAGGAATCGAAGAACACTGCGCGGGGTCGTCCCCTGATCCGAATACACCTGCTGCTGCATCGCGTCACGGATCGCACGGCGGGGAGCCAGCCGTTCTTCCGCGCGGTCGTGCAGGACCTGGTCGGTTTCGCTCGACGGTGACCACGGGGGTACGGCGCGCGGGCGGCCGTCCTCGTCAACTGCCACGAACACCAGGATGCAATGGGTCGCAGGAATGAACCTGCGCGTGCGCACGTCCGCTGCCTCCACGGTGACGAGGACCTGCATGCTCGTGCGGCCGGTTTGAATGATGCGTGCGTGCGCCTCGACGATCTGGCCGGGTGCGATGGGTCGAGTGAACTGAACGTTGCCGACATACGCGGTCACGCAGTATGACGCGCTCCAGCCGACAGCGCACGCGTAGCCGGCCTTGTCGATCCACTCCAGCACACGTCCAGCTGCCACGGATGTGCTGCTCAGGGCGGCGTCTTGCGGTGATGTCATGAAGCGGAGAGTGATTCGGTCATTCATTCTTCGACTCCCCGGATGGGGCGGTGTCCTCTCCGGCAGGCGGGGGCTAGCGCTGGACGGTGTGGAAGAAGTCGCGTATCAACAACGCGGTCGCCGCGGGCTGCTCGGCGGGCGGCAGGTGGGCGGCACCGGGAATCCTGCTTGTCTTGCCATTCAGCGCTCCTTCGGCGAGCTCGACGGCCATCGAGTACGGTGCGACGGTGTCGTACTCTCCCCAAGCCGCGAGCAGCGGAGCCTGGATCTGTTTCAGCTGCCTGCGTGCGTCGTACGTGGCCAGCGCCTCGCAGCACCGCGCGTAGGATTCGTCGTCGGCGTCCCGCAGCGCCTGGAGCAGCTGCGCTGTCAGCTCTGGGTCTCGCCGCGTTGAATCGGGTGCGAACCAGCGTTGGATGGAGCCTTCGACGAGCGCTGTCGTGGACGCGGAGCGGACGAGCGCGGCGCGTTCGCGCCATCCAGTGGGGTCCCCGATCTTCGCCCCCGAAGCGATGATGAGGGCCGCCTCGACCAGCTCGGGATGGCGGACGGCGAGCTCGACTCCGACCGCTCCGCCCAGCGAGACTCCGGCGTAGAGGATGGGTTCCGCTCCGAGTTCGCGCACCTCGGCGGCGACCGCGTCGGCCAGATCGGCGACGGTGAACGGGCTGTTGGCAATCGGCGATGCGCCGTGGCCGGGGAGGTCCCATTCGATCGTGCGGTACCGCTCCGCAAGCAGGGGGGTTGTGGTCGACCAGAGAGCCGTCGATGTGCCAAGTGAGGGGCCGAGGATGAGCAGCGGGGCGTCGCTTGGCCCGGTGGCGTCGGTGAAGGTCAGAATCGGGGCTGTCATGGTTCGGCTTTGTGTTGACTCGGACAAGGTCCCGGTAGGCGGAGATGATCGATCCCCACCTACCGGGACGGCGATCGCTATTCGGGGTCGAGGACGAAGTCGTAGACGACGACTTCTCCCTCGCCATCGGTGCGGGGGTGCGGGTCGAGAACAAGCTCCGGCTTGACGGCCGAGGCGATGTCGTCGCCGTTGTGCGGGTCTCCGGGAAAGTACAGCTGGGTCGTGATCAGTTCGTATCCAGGCGCGGAGACCTTCAGGTGAAGGTGCGCGGGACGCCAGGCGTGCCATCCGGCGGCCTCGATGAGCACACCGCACGCGCCCTCGGTGGGGATCTGGTAGGGCGCGGGTCGGACCGTGTTGAAGGCATACTTGCCGTCTTCGTTCGCGATGAAGACGCCGCGGAGGTTCCACTCGGGAAGGCCCGGCGCGAACTGGGAGTAGAACCCCAGGTCGTCGGCATGCCACAGCTCGATGCGGGCGCCCGCGAGCGGTGTGCCGTCGACGGCGCGGACCTGCCCGCTGAACAGCAGCGGGTCGCCGGGCTCGTTTTCGCGCATCGAGATCGTGCCGTCCCACGCATGCTCGGGTGCATCGGGCACGTAGTACGGCCCCTCGATGGTGCCCTTGCTGCCCTTGCGGTGCTCGCTTGCGACCTCCTCGACGGAGTGCTCGAGCCACACGTCGAGGAACAGCGGCCATTCGCCGTCCTCGCCGACCTTGATGAGCCACGCTTTGACCGCGTTGTACTCCGGATAGGTGAGCTTCTCCTCGACGATGATGTCGTTGAGGGCCTGGATCGCACGGCCGGCGAGGCGGCTCACACGCGCGTGGTCGACGACGACGCCATCGAACGCGGCGCGCGATCGCTCGAGGAAGTTCTCGGTTGCGTTGGCGCCGGACTCGGCCGCCTTCGCCGTCGTCTCCGCCTGAAAGCTGGCGTCAGTCATGATGAGTGCTCCTTTGCGTTTCTTCTGTGTGAGTGTGAGCCGGCGCGGGCACGTCGACTCGGGACGGGTGGGTGGCGAGCGGGATGACCGTGATCGCCATGTGCGGGAACAGCGGCAGGGCACTGAGGATCTCGTGCAGCTCTTCGTTCCCGGCGACATCGAAGACCGAATAGTTCGCGTACTCGCCGACGACCCGCCACAACTCCTTCCAGCGACCGTCTCGCTGGAGCGCTTGCGAGTACTCCTTCTCGCGCAGCTTGATGTCTTCGGCGGCCGCCGCTGGCATGTCAGCGGGAAGATGCACGTCCATCCGGACCAGGTAGAGCATCCCGGTCACCCCCTGTCGATCCGGTAGGCGGCGAGCTTTTCCTCGTCGATGGCGGTGCCCACGCCGGGACCGGTGGGGGCGGTGACGAAGCCGTCTTCGATGCGGATGGGATCGGCGATGAGGTCGTCGGCCATGTCGAGGAAGTTGGACAGCTCGGCGGCGCGGCGTGAGGAGTACTCGAACGCGGCCCCGAACGTGACGGTGGCGATGCTGCCCAGCTGGGAGTCGATCTGGTTGCCCATCAGCACATCGATGCCGAGGGCCTCGGCGTACCCGAGGATCTTCTGCGACTCGGTGAACCCGGTGCGAGCGGTCTTGATCGACAGGGCTGTCGCGCCGCCGGTCTGGATCTCGCGGGCGGCGTCGCCGAGCGACGGCGCGGACTCGTCCGCGACGATGGGGATGCGCGAGAGCTGCACGAGGCGCCGACGGCCCAGGATCTCGCGGGCGTCGTCGGGTTCCTCGAAGTACGTCAGGCCCAGGTCGGATGTGGCGTCGAGGACCTGCAGCGCCTCCGTGGCCGTCCATCCGCGGTTCGCATCCAGATACAGTTCCACGTCTGGGCCGAGAGCCTCCCGCAGGGACCGGGTGAGCTCGATGTCCAGCGCGAGCGGGCGTCGGCCGACCTTGACCTTGAAGGTGCGGATGCCGAAGCGTTCAATGTACGAGTGCGCTTCATCGACCAGGGCCGCTGCGGAGTCGAATCCGAGCATGTGCGAGACCGCAAGCTTCCGCGTGTACCCGCCGAGGAGGCGGTGCACGGGCACACCGAGTGATTTGCCGATGATGTCCCACACGGCGATGTCGACGGCACCCTTCGCTGTCGGATTGCCGACCGTGCGGGCAAGCCTCGCGTGGATCTGCGCGCGATCCAACGGATCTGCGCCCACCAGGACCTCCCGGAACAGGCCGGTGAGGATGCCGATGACCGATGCCGTGGTCTCGCCGTACGTGTATGGGCGCGGGGGCACATCTGCGATCCCGACGATGCCCTCGGACGTCGTGATCCGCAGCAGCACGTGCTCGATGTCGTGCACGGCGCCGCTGGCGAAGTGCAGCGGCTTGCTCATCGGGATTCGATAGGGGATGGCTTCGACCTCGTCGATGATCACCGGTTGACCTCCCCCCGCACGTCGCGGATCACCTCGGTGAGGAAGGTGACGAAGCGCTCGACCAGGCGAGAGCTGTCGTTCGTCCGCCAGGCGACGGCCAGCTCAGTGGTGGGCGCGTCCTCGATTTCGCGGAACACCGTGCCACCGAGGTTCAGCGAGGTTGCCGACTGCGGAACCAGCGCAGGTCCGATCCCGGCGGCGACGAGCGAGAGCAGCGCTGACGTCTCGCGCACGCGGTGCGCGTAGCGCGGGGTGAGGCCGTGGTCGAGGAGGCGGGCGGTGATGGCCTGTGACATCGAAGAGTCCTCGGGATATCCGACCATGACCTGATCGGCGAAGTCGTCGAACGTCAATGTCGCACGGTCGGCCAGTCGCGAGTTGGACGGAATCGCGGCCACGATCTGCTCGCGCGCAACCGTGACGTGGCTGATCTCGGCCGGCGGTACGGGCGCGCGCAGCACCACCACATCCAGGTGCTGATCCTCCAGTTCACGGACCAGCTGCGGGGTGAGCATCTCACCACTGACGGCAAGGGCCACCCCGTCGAACGCGCGGCTTGCCTCGCGGACCACGCGCGGCATCAGCCCATAGGTCGTGGAGCCTGTGAATCCGATGCGCAGCGAGCCCTGCAAGCCGTCACCGACCTTCTTGACCTCATCTTCCAGCGCGTCGAGCTCGGCGAGAATGCGGCGACCTCGCTCCAGGAGAAGCTCTCCTGCCGGTTTCAGCTCGACCTTCCGCGTCGTGCGTGTCAGCAACTCCGTACCCAATGACCTCTCCAGCACTCGGATCTGCTGCGACAGCGGAGGCTGGGCGATCAGCAGACGTTGGGCCGCGCGTCCGAAGTGGTGTTCTTCGGCCACGGCGACGAAGTAGCGCAATTGACGTGTCTCGATCGACATCGTGCCTCCTTGCGCCTTCGACCTAGAGGCAGGCTAAGCGGCGCACTCGGTGAAATGAATGACATAAATCCTCTCTATTCATATTTACAGCGTCTGAATCATCCATGGTTGGTGCGTCGGCACCGATCCATCCGATACAGGTCTCGACTCAGAGGAGGCCGGTCTGGATAACGGGTTCCGGGCGCAGGGATCGCATGCAATCGTCGGTTTCCAACCCGAGGAGAGGAGCAATGCGGCGGAAGCCGTAGCTCCACGAGTGTGTAAGGACGCACATGAACAGAACACATGGACGTGTTGTCGCGCTGGGTGTGGTGGCGGCCGTCGCAGTCGTGCTGACGGGATGCCAGAGCCTGGATGCGCCGCAGTCCGGCGCGTCCGACGACCCCGGCACCTTCACGGTGGGATTCGTCACGCCGCTCACCGGGGCGCTTGCCGCGTTCGGTGAACCTGACCGCTGGGTGGTCGATGAGCTGCAGTCGTGGTTCGACGAGCATCCGCTCGAGGTCGGTGGCGACGAAGTCGCCGTGGACATCCGGCTGGAGGACTCCGGTTCCACCGCCGACGGAGCCAGCCAGGCGGCGCAGAAGCTGCTGGCCGCGGGAGCGGACGTGCTGCTGGCACACGCGACACCGGAGACGACCGTGCCGGTGTCGCTGCAATGCATCGATGCCGGGGTTCCCTGCATCACCGCCGACACCCCGCTGGAGCCGTGGGCGCTGAGCGTTCACGGAGCATCGAGCCCGGCGGAGCTGGCCGACAAGGAGCCGCTGGCGTGGGTGCATCACTTCTTCTGGGGTCTCGGCGATATCGCGACCGTGTACCAGGACATCTGGACGCAGGTGGACACGAACAAGAAGGTCGCGGGGCTCTTCCCGAACGATCCGGACGGTCAGGCGTGGAGCGGTGCGCTGCCCGGCATCTTCGAGGGCAGCGGCAACGGGTACACCCTGGATGTTCCGACGCTCTACGACCCCGGAACGACCGACTTCACCTCGATCATCAACACGTTCAAGGCGAACGGCGACGAGATCCTCACCGGCGTCGTGCCGCCCCCCGACTTCGCCGCCTTCTGGCAGCAGGCGCAGCAGCAGGGGTGGACACCGAAAGTCGTGTCGATGGCGAAGGCGATCGAGTTCCCCGCCGCGATCGCCGCATTCGATGATCCGATCGGATTCACGACCGAGGTGTGGTGGACGCCAACCGCCCCGTTCAGCTCCAGCCTCACCGGGCAGAGCGCCGGCGACCTCGCCAGCGCATACGAGGACGCGACCGGCAAGCAGTGGACCGTGGCGCTCGGCTTCTCCCATGCTCTGTTCGAAGTGCTCGTCGCGGCGATCGACAGCGCAGGCAGCACGAACGGCGCCGACATCGACACCGCCGTCGGAGCCCTCGCGATCGACTCCATCGTCGGCCCACTCGATTTCACCGCCGGACCGTACCCCAACACGGCGGCGAGCCCGCTCGTGGGCGGGCAGTGGGTCGAAGGCGACCGGTTCCCGTACGACCTCGTCGTCGTCGCGAACTCGACCGCTCCGGAGATCCCGCTCGGCGGGCAGGTCCAGCCGCTGCAGTAACGACGCCGGTGCTGGGGCATGCACGTGCCCCAGCACCGAGGGAAGAGCGAGATGAGCACGAACATCCTGGAGATCGATGGGCTGTCCAAACGGTTCGGGTCGGTCGTCACCGCAGACCGGCTGACCTTCGCCGTCGAGGCCGGTGAGGCCCTCGGGGTCATCGGGCCGAACGGCGCAGGCAAGTCCACGTTGCTCTCGCTCATCACGGGCGTCCTCCGGCCCGACGACGGACGCGTCACCTTCGCCGGCGCCGACCTCACCGATGTCAGCACCGCCCGACGCACCCGCGCCGGCATCGCCCGAACCTTTCAGATCCCGCGGCCGTTCACCGACATGACCGTCTTCGAGAACGCGCTCGTAGGCGCCTCGTACGGGGCGGGCGAACGCGGCCGGGGCGCGGCCACGCTCGCAGTGGAGGCACTGGATCGGACGAAACTGCTGCACCTGGCAGACACGCGCGCGGGCGACCTGCGGCTGCTGGATCGCAAACGGCTCGAGCTGGCCCGCGCGCTCGCGACGCGGCCGCGGCTCGTCCTCCTGGACGAGATCGCGGGAGGCCTCAACGACCATGAGCTGCCCGCCCTCGTCGGGCTCATCCGCGAACTCAAGGAGTCCGGTCTGACGATCATCTGGATCGAGCACATCGTCCACGCTCTGACCGCCGTCGTCGACGAACTGATGTGCCTGGCCTTCGGCCGCATCCTCGCGCAGGGAACACCCGCGAACGTCATGCACGCCCCCGAAGTGGTCGAGACCTACCTCGGCACCACGTTCACCACGGGGGAGGAGAGCGGATGACGCTGCTCGAGGTGCACGGCCTGGTCGTCCGCTACGGCCACTTCGAGGCCCTTCACGGCATCGACGTGCATGTCGATGCCGGCGAGGTGCTCGCCGTCATCGGCGCGAACGGAGCGGGCAAGTCGACGCTGATGAAAGCCGTCGCCGGGATACTCCCGCCCGCGGAGGGATCGATCGTGTTCGACGGGGATGACGTGTCCCGCGTGACGGCGCCGCGCCGCGTCCGACGCGGCATCGGGCTCACCCCCGAGGGACGGCGGATCTTCCCCAGCCTGACCGTCGAGGAGAACCTCCTGGTGGGCGGGTTCTCCCGGCGCCCGGGCCCGTGGGGACTGCGGACGGTGATGGACGCGATCCCGCTCGTCGGCGACATCCGCGGCAAGCTCGGCCACACCCTGTCAGGCGGCGAGCAGCAGGCCACCGCGATCGCCCGCACCCTCATGAGCAACCCGCTTCTCATGATGCTCGACGAAGTCTCGCTGGGGCTGGCGCCCGTCGCGGTCGAGGCGGTCTATGCAGCACTGCCGGCGATCACGAGCCAGGGCACCACGGTGCTCGTCGTCGAGCAGGACGTGCACCACGCGCTGGCGGTCGCCGACCGCGTGCAGGTGCTGCTCGAGGGTCGGACGGTCCTCGAGGGCGACAGCCACGAGTTCTCACGCGACCAGCTCGCGTCGGCGTACTTCGGAATGTGAGGGGGCGCTCATGGAGTGGGTGAACGCGGCAATCCAGGGGATCCTCGCCGGCGGCTTCTTCGCGCTGCTGGCGGCGGGCCTGTCTTTCGTCTTCGGTGTCATGCGCATCGTCAACCTCGCCCACGGCACGCTCGCCGTGCTGGGCGCGTACCTCGCGCTGTCGGTGATGACCATCACGGGGATGTCATGGTGGCTTGCCCTGCTCGTGGTGGTGCCCGTTCTGGCTGGTGTGGGCTGGCTGCTGCAAACCTTCGTGCTCAACGCGGCGATCGAACAGGGCGGGCTTGCGCCGATCATCGTGACGTTCGGCATCGGTGTGATCATCTCCAGTTCGCTGCAGGAGGTCTACTCCGCCGACAGCCGGGCTCTGCCGTCGGAGGGACTGGCAGCCTGGAGCATCCCCCTTGCCGACGGCATCTCGATCGGCGCGCTGCCGCTGCTGGCGGCCCTCGTCGGGGTGGCGGTCATCGTGGTGCTGCAGCTGTTCCTCGCGCGGACCCGCTACGGGCGGGCCATGCGGGCGGTCAGCGACGACCAGATGACGGCGCAACTGATGGGCATCGAGAACCGCCGCATCTACGCGCTGGCCACCGCGATCGCCTTCGCGACGATCGCGATCGCCGGTGTGTTCCTCGGGCTGCGCACCCAGTTCACGCCGGTCTCGGGCAACGACCAGCTCATCTTCGCGTTCGAAGCGGTGATCATCGGCGGGCTGGGGAGCCTGTGGGGCACGCTCGCGGGCGGCATCATCCTGGGGCTCGCCCAGGCGTTCGGCAACCAGCTCACCGGCGGGTACGGCGTGCTGATCGCCAACCTCGTCTTCCTCACCATCCTCGCGGTGAAACCCACCGGTCTGTTCCAGAAGGCGGTGCAGTGATGAGCTCGACAACCATCCCCGACTTCCGCTTGACCCGCGGCACCCGCGTGTCGCTGATCGGCGGCGTCGCCTCGGCTCCACTGGTGATCTTCCTGGCCGTCATGCCCTTCCTGTTCGCCTCGGATGTGCAGGACGCACTCGTGCGCCTGTTCTTCTTCATCATCATCGGCACGACCTGGAACCTCCTCGCCGGGTACGCCGGGATGGTCTCCATCGGCCAGCAAGCGTTCATCGGAGTCGGCGCGTACGCACTCGTCGCACTCGCCACGCTCGGCGGCGTCAACCCCTACCTCGCGATCGTCGGCGGCGCAGTCGTCGCCGCCGCACTCGCTATCCCGGTCTCCTTCCTGGTGTTCCGGCTGAGCGGCGGCTACTTCGCGATCGCGACATGGGTGGTCGCCGAAGTCGTCCGCCAGATCGTGTCGCGCGTGCCCGCTCTCAACGGCAGCGTCGGAACACTGACACTGCCCTCCGCCGCGCTCGGCACCACACCCGCGTGGCGCAGCGCCACGGTCTTCTGGGTCGGACTCGCCGCGACCGTCGTCGTCGTCGGGGCCGCGTACTTGTTGATGCGATCACGGCTGGGCGGCGGGTTCACCGCGATCCGCGACGAACCGGTCGCCGCCGCATCCCTGGGCGTCCCGGTGATGCGGGGCAAGCGCATCGTGTTCGTCGTCGCAGCAGCCGGTTGCGCTCTCGCCGGGGGTCTGCTTGCGCTGTCGACACTGCAAGTGCGCCCGGATTCGATGTTCCGCGTCGACTTCGCGGTCTGGATGATCTTCATCGTCGTCATCGGCGGGCTCGGCACGATCGAGGGCCCCATCGTCGGGGCGATCATCTTCTTCGTCCTCGAACGTTGGCTGTCTCCGTTCGGCACCTGGTACCTGGTGGTGCTCGGCGTCATCGCGATCGTCATCACCTTGCTGCTGCCTCGTGGCCTGTGGGGCATCGCCGCTCGCCGGGTGGAGCTGTTCCCCCTCCGTCAGCACCTCACTCTGACCGGGGAGCGATAACCGCCTCAGCCGTGCCGGCCGCTTCCTCGACTGGGCTGCTTCAGCGAGGCGAGAGGATGGCCGGTCCGACCGCTTCCCGCGATCGCGCGCCACGATCAGCACGCTCACTCTCATCGCGACCCGCGTTAGTTGCAGCTGCCGGTCAGATGGTGCCGCACCGGGCGCACCATCGAGTACTGCCCGCGCCGGATCCTCCAGCGCGGGCAGTACGTCAGGGGCGATCAGAACGGGAAGCCGTGGGCGGTTCGCCTCTGAGTGATCCACTGCCACTGAGTGAACTCATCCCAGCTGCTCTGTGTACCGAATCGGGCGCCGTTGCCGGATGCCCCCGTGCCCCCGAACGGTGCGTAGGCGTCGTTGTTGAGGGTCTGGTCATTGATGTGCACGATGCCGGTGCGCAACCGGTCGGCGACCTCACGGCCACGGTCCAGCGAGCCGGTCTGAATCGCGGCGACGAGTCCGTACTCTGTCTCGTTGGCGACGCGGACAGCCTCATCGTCGTCTTTGACGACGATGACCGGAGCGACAGGACCGAAGATCTCCTCGTAGAAGGCCGGCATGCTCGTCGTGACGTCGGCGAGCACTGTCGGGCTGTAGTAGGCGCCGTTGGCCACCCCACCCGCACGCAGCGTCGCGCCGGCGGCGAGGGTCTCGCGGACGATGCGGTCCACGTTGGCCACCTGCCGCTCGTTGATCAGTGGTCCCAGCGCGACCGGCTCGGTGAACGGGTCGCCCACCGGCAGACGGTTCGCCCGCTCGACCAGCAGGTCGATGTAGCGATCGGCGACCGATTCGGCGACGATGTGACGGCCGGCTGTCATGCACACCTGCCCCTGGTGCAGGAACGCGCCCCACGCGCCGGCCGAGCTGGCGACGTCGAGGTCGGCATCGTCGAGGACGAGCAGTGCGTTGTTGCCGCCGAGCTCCAGCGAGACGCGCTTCAGCGTGCGTCCGGCTGCTTCTCCGACGAGCTTGCCGACCGCGGTCGACCCGGTGAACGACACCATCCCGATTCCGGGGGCCTCGGCCACTGCCGCACCGACGTCTGCCCCGCCGGGGAGGACGTGCAGCAGCCCGTCCGGCAGGCCAGCCTTCTCGAACAGCGCGGCGAGGAGCAGTCCACCCGAGATGGCCGTGTGCACGTCGGGCTTCAGGATGACCGCGTTGCCCAGGGCCAGCGCGGGAGCCACGGCGCGCATGGAGAGAATCTGAGGGAAGTTCCACGGGCTGATGACGCCGACGACACCGATGGGAACGCGGCGGGCGAAGCTCTCGCGTCCCGCCTCACTGGTGGGCAGCAGCGCCCCCCACGGCTGGGTGGCAAGGGCGGCGGCCTCCCACAGTTCGCTGAGGACCAGGTTCACCTCGAACTGCGCCTTTCCCGGCACAGAACCGCCCTCGCGGATCAGCCACGTCTCGAACTCGCCCCGGCTCTCTTCCAGCACCGCCGCGACACGGCGGATGAGCGCCGCTCGCTCGGGCCCGGGGGTAGCAGCCCAGGACGGCTGTGCCTCGGTGGCGCGGCGAACGGCATCGAACACATCCTGTGTGTCGGCGACGCCGTACTCGGCCAGGCTCGCACCCGTGGCGGGTTCCACGCTTGCCGCGGCGCCTCGGCGTCCTTCCCGCCATCCTCCGCTGTAGATCTGGCCGCGCCAGGGGTGTTCGTCGAGCAGCTGCGGTGCGGCATCGAGCACATTCGTCATGGTGGTTTCCTTCCGGGTTGGTTGGGTTGGCGTCACGTCAGGCGGCGTGGGAGCGCTCGGCGGGGGTGCCGGCGAGCAGCAGCTCGGCGCCGCGCACGGCGATCGCTATGGTCGCGGCGTTCGGGTTCACTGCGGTTGGCGCGGGCAGGACTGATTCGTCGATGACGCGAAGCGCGCTCACGCCGTGGACACGAAGGTGAGAATCGACCACCGACGACGGAGTGATCCCCATCGCACAGGTCCCGCCTGCCCGCCCCGCCCGTCCTGCGATGCGCCGCACATACTCGCGCAGACCGGTCAGGCTGCGAGCGAACGGGGTGGGCGCGAGCTCGCGGCAGCCGACGGACGCGAATGCCGCCGTCTCTGCCAGGTCCCTCACCACGCCGAGGGCGTCGAGCATCCGGTCGACATCGGCATCATCGGTCAGGAGGCGGCGCTTGAGGATGTGGATCTCGCCCCACCCGGGTGGGGCCAGTCGCACTTCGCCGCGACTGAGCGGGGCCAGAGTGAGCGCAAGAACGAAGGCGTGCTCGGCGACCCGCGGACCCAGGACGGTCAGCTGCATGTCTGAAGAGTCCAGGCCGGCGTCGCTTCGCCACAGCAGGGAAGCCGGTGCGCCGCGCAACGGACGGGCCGTCGGATGGGGTTCGACGGCGAAAGGCAACAGCACGACGGGGGCATCGTGGAGGTTCCGTCCCACGCCGGGCAGGTCGACGACCACGTCCGTCCCATGGGCACGCAGCTCGCTGCCCGCTCCAATGCCGGAGCGCTGCAACAGCAAGGGGGACTGGATCGCGCCGGCGCTGACAATGACCTCCCGGGCAGCTCGCACCGTGCGCAGATCGCCCGATGCGGTAAGCCGCACACCCACGCAGCGACCGCTCTCGATGACGAGCTCGGTGACGTAACCGCTGTGCCGCGTCAGCCGTCCCGACCAGCCGCTGTGGGCCCCAGCGGATAGTGGCGCGAGAAGATCGGTCGACCTGAGTTCTCGGTTCCAGGCCGCACCCTCGGGGAGGTCGGTGCCCGACGCCCCGATGATCGGCGCCCCGATCTCCTGCGCGGCGTGAAGGAACGTCGTGGCCAGTTCATGTCGGGGACGGTCGTGGAAAGGCAGCGACCGCTCACTGATCTCGAGCGCGTCATCGATCGCCGGACGTGCCCACTCGGGCCCGGCAGTGAGCGCCCACTGGCGCAGGACGGAAGGGGGCGGTGCGGCGAAGACCGACTCGTCGAGCTGCCGGTCGAGCGTGTCAGCGGCTTCCACCAGCAGCACTCGCACATCGGCCTGCTGCGCCAGACGGGCAGCGAGCACAGGAGCGGCAAGGCTCGAACCCACGACGATGTAGTCGTACTCCGCCTGTGTGGCAGCACGTTCCATTCAGTTCACACACCTTCGTGTCCCCGGCGCCGGCTCTATCTCGTGGCCCGTCGGACGACAGATGACGGGCTTCCGGCTCTTCGAGACGATAACCGCGCCCAATGACCCACCAGAACCCCCCCTGGGTCAGCACTGGTGATTGTGCTGATGTCGCATTCCCGCAGGCGTGGAAACCTGTGACAGACCCGCGTGACGGGATTACGTGACCCAATGGAGGAAGTCATGACAGATGTGCTTGGCCATGTGAAGGCCGTCCTCGCGGATGCCGTCGTGGACGACCGCGACAACGGGATCATTCGCGCCAACCGCCGGATCTTCACCGACGAGGAGATCTTCGAGCTCGAGATGCAGCACATCTTCGAGGGCAACTGGATCTACCTCGCTCATGAGTCCCAGGTGCCCAATCCGGGGGACTACATCACCACCTACATCGGCCGGCAGCCCGTGGTGATCACCCGCGACCAGGCCGGAGAACTGCACTGCCTGATCAACGCCTGCGCCCACCGGGGCGCGATGATCTGTCGCCGCAAGACCGACAACCGTATGACGTTGACCTGCCCCTTCCACGGCTGGACGTTCCGAAACGATGGAACGCTGCTCAAGGTGAAGGACCCGGATGATGCCGGCTACCCCGAGAACTTCAACACGGCGGGCTCGCACAACATGACGAAGGTGGCCCGGTTCGACAGCTATCGCGGCTTCCTGTTCGGAAGTCTCAACGACGATGTGCTCTCTCTGGATGAGCACCTCGGCGACACCACCAAGGTCATCGACATGCTCGTGGACCAGTCCCCGGAGGGCCTCGAGGTCCTCAAAGGCTCCTCGACGTACACGTTCGACGGCAACTGGAAGGTGCAGGCCGAGAACGGCGCGGACGGCTACCACGTCACCGCGACTCACTGGAACTATGCGGCCACGACCGCGCGACGCAACACCGGTGCCTCGGCCAACACGACCAAGACGCTGGACGCGGGCAGCTGGGGCAAGTCCGGCGGTGGCTACTGGTCATACCCGAACGGGCACCTGTGCCTGTGGACGTGGGCTGCGAACCCGCAGGACCGGCCGCTGTGGGATCGGATGGATGAGCTCAAGGCGCAGTTCGGCGAGGCCAAGGGCGAGTTCATGGTCAAGGGCTCCCGCAACCTGTGCCTCTACCCGAACGTCTACGTGATGGACCAGTTCAGCACGCAGATCCGTCAGTTCCGGCCCATCGCACCCAACAAGACCGAGGTCACGATCTACTGCATCGCCCCGAAGGGGGAAAGCGCCGCCGCGCGCGCTCACCGCATCCGTCAGTACGAGGACTTCTTCAACGCGTCCGGCATGGCCACGCCCGATGACCTCGAGGAGTTCCGGTCCTGCCAGCTCACCTTCCAGGCGACGAAGGCGCCGTGGAACGACATGAGCCGGGGGGCCGAGCACTGGCTCAACGGCCCGGACGAGGTGGCGCAGTCCCTGGACATGCCCGGGGTGATCTCTTCGGGGATGAAGAACGAGGACGAGGGGCTGTTCCCCGTCCAGCACGGCTACTGGCTATCGGTCATGCGACGCGGGCTCGCCGAGCAGGAGGCGGACGCGACAGTGGAGCTCGGCCGATGAGCACAACCACCCTCGCCACCGACACCGCCACCATCACCCGGCAGCAGGTCGAGGACTTCCTCTATCGGGAAGCGCGCCACCTCGACGATCGAGAGTTCGAGAACTGGCTGGAGTGCTATGCCGACGACGTCGAGTACTGGATGCCGTCGTGGCGCGACGACGATCTGCTCAGCGCTGACCCGCAGTCCGAGATCTCGCTGATCTACTACCCGAACAAGGGCGGGCTCGAGGACCGTGTGTTCCGCATCCGCACCGAGCGGTCCAGCGCGACATCCATCCCCGAGCCGCGCACCAGCCACAACATCTCGAACGTGGAGATCATCGAGCAGAACGGCAGCCTCGTCGACGTGCGCTTCAACTGGCACACGATGTACTTCCGCTACAAGACCGTCGACCCGTACTACGGCACGTCCTTCTACACGATCGACTACTCCGGGCCGAGTCCGCTCATCCGCCGGAAGACAGTGATCCTCAAGAACGACTTCATCCACCACGTCGTCGACGTGTACCACTTCTGAGGTTCGTCATGGCACATCAGGTCGCGCTGACCTTTGAGGACGGCGTCACACGCTTCATCCGCTGCGAGAGCGATCAGACGGTCGCCGACGCCTCCTATCGTGCGCGCATCAACATCCCGCTGGACTGTCGCGACGGAGCATGCGGCACGTGCAAGGCGTTCTGCGAGTCCGGCGAGTACGACGGTGGGACATACATCGACGACGCGTTGACGGCCGACGAGGCTGCGCGAGGCTTCGCCCTGCCGTGCAGCATGAAGCCCCGCTCCGATCTCGTGCTGCGGATCGCCAGCACGTCGGCGATGGCGAAGACCGGAACCGCCCGCTACACCGGCACCATCTCCCGAGTGGGGCCGGTCAACCCGACCACGTACGAGCTCGCCGTCCGGATCGGCAACCGCAGCGAGCTGAGCTTTCTCCCGGGGCAGTACATCAACATCGCGGTCCCCGGCACGACGGAGGAACGCTCCTACTCGTTCAGCAACTCGCCCTCCGACGAGGAGCTGACGTTCCTCATCAAGATCACTCCCGGCGGAGTGATGTCCGAATATCTGACAGACCGGGCCGCCATCGGCGACACCATCTCCTTCACCGGCCCCAACGGCACCTTCTTCCTGCGCGAGGACGACAGCCCGCTGCTGCTGCTGGCGGGCGGGACCGGCCTGGCGCCGGTGCTGTCCATCGTGAGGCGACTTCGCGAGAGCGACTCCCAGCGACCGGTCCACCTCATGTACGGCGTCACCACCGACAACGACCTGATCGATCTCGACACGATCGACGCCTTGGCGTCCGGCCTGTCGATGACCTGGGACTACTGCGTCTCCGACCCGGCGACCACGCACACGAAGACCGGATACGTCACCAGCTACATCGGCCCCGAGCACCACCTCAACGGCGACGCCTCCGTGTACCTCTGCGGACCGCCGCCGATGGTCGAGGCCGTCCGAGGGCACTTCCAGAACCTCGGAATCACCCCGACCGCGTTCCACTTCGAGAAGTTCGCTCTGGCCGTCGCGCCAAAGGCCACCACGGACACGCCCGTCGAGGAACCCGCACCCGTCGCAGAGACGCTCCCCGCGGCGGCAGCGGCCAGCCAGGTCTCCGAGACCACACAGCCCGAGGCGCCGGCCGCGGAGGCGGACATCGACGAGACGACCGGAGCGCTCGAGCCGGTCCTCGTCCTGGCAACCCCCGCACCCGAGACAGTGGGGACGCGCGTGCACGCGCGCGTCGCGCGCGCCCTGGCCGGGCAAGAGATCTTCCCCGCCCGCGCGGTCGCGCCCGCCCGGGCGGTTGCGTCGACGCCCGCAGGGGCAGTGTTCGCGTCCCGTTCGATCGCCGGGCAGGAGACGTTCGCCGCCAAACCGATCGCGCCAGCCGGAACGGGTGCCGCACAGGACCCTGTTGCGCCGGCAGGCCCGCGACGCTCGATCGCCGGCCAGGAGATCTTCACCCACCGCGCGATCGACCCGGCACACGCGACCCCGGCGTCAGCCTCGACAGGCACGCCGGAGGACCATGACGTGTGGACGGTCCGGGCAACGCTCGCGGGACTGGCGATCGATGACCTGACGCGTATGGCGCCCGCCGACCTGGACGGCCTCGCGTCAATCGTCGCCCGGGTGACGCAGCTCGAGGGTGGCGCCCGCGGCAACGCGCGGGCGTTCGCAGACGCGACCGCAGAGTTCCACGAAGCCCTGGTCCGCGCCGGACACGGCCAACACCTGGCCCAGGCGGTGGAGGGCCTCGCGGTCCGGTCCGAACTCGGCGTGCTGACCGATGACCTGATCGATGCGAGCAGCGTCAGCGAGCTCGGCGAGGTCGTGCACGCCCTTCGCGCTGACGACACCCTCGCTGCCGGCGCAGGGCTTCTCGCCCACGCCAGTCGCGTGCGAGAACTGGCGGAGCGGGCGAAGACCGCCTCGGCCACGCCGATGCGATATCTCAGCCCCGGTCGATTCCGGAACAAGATCGTTCTGCTCACCGGAGGCGCCCAGGGCATCGGCGCGCAGGTGGCCCGGCGCATCGCGGCAGAGGGCGGGACGTTGATGCTCGCGGATCGTGCCGAGCTGGTCGACGAGGTCCGCGATCAGCTGGAGTCCGAATCCGACCAGCACGCATCTGTCCTCGTCGACCTGGAGACCTGGGACGGCGCGCAACGAGCGGTGGATTCCGCGATCAGACGGTACGGGCGGATCGACGTCGCGATCCACGCCGTCGGCGGAACGATCTGGCAGCGACCTTTCGAGTTCTATGAACCGGACCAGATCGAGGCCGAGATCCGACGATCGCTCTTCCCCACACTGTGGGCGACCCGCGCCGTCGCCCCGCACATGATCGCGCGGCGCTCGGGAACGATCGTCAACGTTTCTTCCACCGCGACCCGCGGCATCCATCGTGTCCCCTATTCGGCCGCGAAGGGCGGCGTGAACGCTTTGACCGCATCGTTGGCGTTCGAACTGGGCTCCTACGGGATCCGGGTCGCGGGCGTCGCCCCCGGCGGCACCGAGGCGCCGCCGCGCCGAATCCAGCGCGGGCCGCTGCCCGACAGCGAACGAGAGCGGGAGTGGGCGGACGAGACCGTCGCGCAGGTCGTGGAGTCCACTCTGCTGAAGCGGTACGGGACGCTGGACGAACAGGCGGCCGCGATCGCTTTCGTGGCATCCGACGAGGCCTCGTACATCACCGGCAGCACGCTCCCGGTGTCCGGCGGCGACCTCGGATAGCAGGGTGCCGCCGCCTCGCGCAAGAGCCCGCACGTGCCCCGGCACGTGCGGGAGGCGCCGCCATCCTGCGCCGGACGCGCTCGTCGGTGCTGCAGACACCACCCTGTTCTCGCCGCGGCGCGGCAGGCATGCCGGCGATGGCATGCCTGCCGCAGGCGGTGCGCCTCCGTGTGGCGCTTCGCGCTGCGCTCCGCGCGCACGCGCCCGCCGCGGCGGGACGCACCGCGACGGTCACTCGTACGCGTTGCGTCTGAATGGTGACCGAATCAGTCCTTCAGTTGCCGACAGGTCGCGTCCTAGCGTGAGCAACGCGATCGGCCAGACGCGACCGCGCGAGGTCTCAGCGAACTACCCGTAGGCGACCGAGCACGCGCGTCCCGCGCCGATCATCCCGCAGACCATGCACCGCAGCGGGTCCGACGATCACGAAGGAGTGACCAGTGAAGCACCACACGCAGCCGAACCGACCTCGCGCATTCGCCTTGGCGGCAATCACCATCGCGGCTATGACCGTCACGGGATGCGGCAACAGCCTCGCCCAGACCGACGCGGCCGCCGAGACGGTCAAGGTAGGGCTGGTCGTGCCTACCTCCGGCGTCTACGAGCCTCTGGGCGTGGACATGACGAACGGCTTCCAGCTGTATCTGGACCAGCACGACGGGAAGCTCGGCGGGAAGAGTGTCGAGCTGGTGAAAGCCGATGAGGGCGACGGGCCCGACACCGGTGTTCCCGCTGTGAACAAGGTCATCCTGCAGGACGGCGTCTCCGTGGTCGTCGGGATCGTCAACTCGGCGACGGCTCTGGGAGTGAAGGAGTCCGTCGCGCAAGCGCAGGTCCCGCTGATCATCGCCAACGCCGGCGCGAACGACGTCGCCGATGGCTCCGACTACGTGTGGCGCACCTCGTTCGCGAACGGCGCCGTCGGCGCGTCGCTCGGGGAAGAGGTCGCCGCGCAGGTCGACGGGCCGGTGTATGTCATCGCCGCCGACTATGCCGCCGGCCACGAGTTCGCGGGCGGGTTCATCGACGCGTTCGAGGCGGCGGGCGGCACCATCGCCGGTGAGTCGTACACCCCGTTCGGGACGACGAGCGACTGGCAGCCGTTCCTCACGCAGGCACAGAACTCCGGCGCGAAGGCGGTGTTCGCCTTCTACGCAGGCGCGGAGGCCGTCAACTTCGTCAAGCAGTACAGCCAGTTCGGCCTCGCCGGAACGCTCCCTCTCTACGCGCCCGGCTTCCTGACGGAAGGTGGCGTGCTGGTCGCCCAAGGCGCCGAGGCGGTGGGCATCCTCACCTCCCTGCACTACAGCGACCTCTTGGACTCGCCGGAGAACGAGGCCTTCGTGGCGGCGTACGTCGAGGCGTACGACACACCGCCGACCGTCTACTCCGTCCAGGCGTACGACGCCGCCGCGGTGCTGGACCTGGCGCTTGCCGACGTCGACGAGGTCGACGGGGAGTCGATCCAGCAAGCGCTGCACGGCATCGGCGCGATCGCGTCACCGCGCGGTGAGTGGAGCTTCGATGAGCAGCACAACCCGGATCAGCCGTACTTCCTGCGCGAGGTGGAGTCGGTCGACGGCGCCAACCGCAACGTCGTGCTCCGCACCCTCACCGAGTAGGCGCAAGGAGCCCCCGATGGCCGTGTTCGACGGAATTCTGCTCACCTCACTGAACGGACTGGCACTGGCAGCGGTGCTGTTCATGGTCGCTGTCGGGCTCTCCTTGGTCTTCGGCACGATGGACGTGCTGAACCTCGCGCATGGCTCTCTTGCGCTGGGCGGAGCGTACGTCGGCGTCGTCTTCCTCGGGACGGGAGGTGGGCTGGGACAGCTCGTGCTCGCCATGATCGTGGCGACCATTGTCGGCCTGGCTGCCGGACTGATCCTGTCCCTGTTGACCCGTGGCATTCGCGACCATCTCAAACAGGCGCTGCTCACGCTGGGGCTGGCGCTGATCGCGGCGGATCTCATGCGACTGGCGTTCGGCGGCGACGTGAAATCGGTCGCCGCGCCGAGTCCGCTCGACGGCACGATCGAGATCCTGGGGCGCCCGTACCCCACCTACCGGCTGTTCGTCATCGCGATGAGCCTGGTGGTGGGGGGACTGCTGTACGCGGTCATCGAGCGCAGCCTGTCGGGCGCGATCGTCAGGGCGACGGTTGCCGACCGGGTCATGGTCGAGGCGCTCGGCATCCGCACCAAGGTCGTGCTCGCGGCGGTGTTCTCCATCGGCGCGGCCCTTGCTGTGGTGGGCGGACTGCTGGCCGCACCGGTGTTGGGCGCTCAACCAGGGCTCGACAACACGATCCTGCTGTTGGCGCTCGTCGTGGTCGTCATCGGCGGGCTGGGTTCGATCAAGGGTGCCGCGTTGGGGGCGATCCTGGTCGGTCAGGTACAGACGCTCGGGGTCGCACTGCTGCCCGAGTTCGCGTCTTTCCTCCTTTTCGGAGCTATGGCCATCGTGCTGCTCGTCCGGCCGGGTGGGCTGCTTCCCGCCGCTCACGCGGAGGTGGCACGATGACGCGGCGGCGTCTGCTGGGCGTGGTCGGCGCGCTGGTGCTCGTGCTCGCTCTCGCCGTGCTGCCGCTCATGCTGGGCAACTATCCGGTGACGATCGCGGCGCGCATCCTCGCGTTCGCGTTGCTCGTCGTCAGCGTCGACCTGCTCACCGGACTCACCGGGCTTCCGACGCTGGGACAGATCGCCTACTTCGGTGTGGGCGCCTACACGGCGGGGCTGGTGGGCATCCACCTGTCGACGAATCTTTTCGTGCAAGTCGGGCTCGGGACTCTGGCCGCCATCGTGGTGGCCGCGGTGACCGGTGCTCTGGCGGTCCGGACGTCGGGGATCGTGTTCCTCATGGTCACCCTGGCGATCGGCGAGCTCGCCCATCGCGTCGCCGATGGGCTTCCCGTCCTGGGCGCGAGCAACGGTCTCGCGGGAATCCCCGCTCCGACGCTCCTGCCCGGTGGAGGTCCGCTCACGCTCGTGGCACACACGTACTGGTGGACGCTCGGGGTGTTCCTCGTCGGGTTCGTCGTGGCGCTCGTGGTGACCAAGTCCCCGCTGGGACGCTCGATGCGAGCCGTGCGGGAGTCCCCATCGAGGTTGGCGGCGGTCGGCCAGGCGCCGTACTGGGCCAAGCTCTCTGCCTACACGGTCGCGGGCGCCCTGGCGGGGGCTGCGGGCACCGCCTGGACGGCGCAGACGCGTTTCGTCGCGCCGGGAGACCTTGCGTTCTCGATCTCGGCGATCGCGTTGCTGTGCGTCGTGCTCGGCGGGGCAGGCACGCTGTGGGGACCCGTGCTCGCCGCCGCAGTGGTGATCATCGTGCGGGACTGGGTGGCCGGATACGTGTCCGGCTACCGCGAACTGCTCCTGGGCCTGCTCTTCGTGATCGCGGTGTACGTGCTGCCACGAGGGTTTGCAGGGGTCGCGGCGACGTGGAGACGACGAGGGGCCCGCAGGGTCGCGGAGAGGGAGGCGGCGCATGTCCAGACTTGACGAGACCCGAAAAGAGGGCCTTGGAGACTCCCTTGGTGGTTCCGATCCGGACGGTTCGAGCGGTGCTGCCGCGCCGCTCCTGACCGTCGAGCATCTGACCTTGCAGTACGGCCAGTTGCGCGCGGTCAACGACGTCTCCTTGACGATTGCCCGGGGTGCCCGCCACGCGCTGATCGGCCCGAATGGCGCCGGGAAGTCGAGCCTGTTCTCGGTGCTGGCGGGAAGCACTCGGGCGACCTCGGGCGCGGTGGCCTTTGATGGGCACGATATCACCGGGGAAAGCGAGGTCGAACGCGCCCGGAGGGGCATGGTGCGCACCTACCAGCACGCCAACCTGTTCGTTGCGATGACGGTGCTCGAGAACGTCGCGGTGGCCGTGGAACGGGCTGCGGGCAGGCCGTTGCGGCCGTGGCCGTCGCGCACGGACCGACGTATTCGCGCTGCAGCTGCGGAGTACGTCGCCCGGGTCGGGCTGGCCGACCGTGTCAACGATCGGGTCGATGCCCTCAGTCACGGTGAACGCCGCCAACTGGAAGTGGCGATGGTCCTCGCGTGTGAACCCTCGCTGATCCTGTTCGACGAGCCGACCGCGGGCATGTCCGCAGCGGAGACGGCGCGGTTCGGCGACCTGGTCGAATCGCTCCCCGACTCTGTGACCACGGTCATCATCGAACACGACCTCGACATCGTGTTCCGCCTCGCGCATCGTGTGAGCGTTCTTGCGGCCGGCGTCCTCATCGCCGAAGGCACTCCGGAAGAGGTCCGGGCGGATACGGCGGTGCACGAGGCGTATCTCGGCGTCGATCGCAACGACGACCCGCTGTTCGAGGTTGCATCATGAGCGCGACCCTGTTGCGGGTGTCCGAGCTCGTCGCCGGGTACAACGGCGGCCGCGTGCTTGATGGCGTCTCGTTCTCCGTCGACGCCGGCGAGACAGTCGCTGTGCTCGGCAGGAACGGTGTGGGAAAGACGACCCTCCTGCAGTCGGTCATCGGGATGCTTCGGCCGAGCGCGGGCTCGATCGAGTTCGACGGCACCGAGGTTCGCGGTCGCCCTTCCAGCGCCATCGCCCGCGCCGGCGTCGCCATCGTCCCCCAAGGGCGCCGGATCTTCGCTCCACTGACCGTCGAGGAGAATCTCCGCATCGCGCGGCGAAAAGGAGAGTGGTCCCTCGAGGAGATCTATGCCCTCATGCCGCGGCTGCGAGAACGCCGAGGCAACCTCGGATCCCAGCTGTCCGGCGGAGAGCAGCAGATGCTTTCCATCGGCCGCGCGCTGCTGTCGTCCCCTCGCCTGCTGCTGCTCGACGAGCCCTCCGACGGGCTGGCTCCCGCGGTCGTCGAGCAGATCGCCGGCATCATCCGGGACCTCAGCGAACGCGGCCTTGCCATGATCATCGTCGAGCAGGACCTGCGGCTGGCGTTCGATGTCGCGCAACGCGTGCTGGTGATGTCCCGAGGCCAGATCGTGCATCGCGACAGCGTCGCGGGCTTCCGAGCGGACGGCGCCCGTGCCCGCGCGCTCCTCGGTCTCGGCTGACCCGGCCCGCGTCTGCGACCTGACCACGGTCAGGCGGTCGCGGCGCATGTCGTCGGCCCACCCACGGGCCGTCAAGGACGTCTGCGGGTGATCAGCTGGTGACGCGGGTGAGCGCCGCAAGCAGGTCGGGCCACGCCCTCGATTCGGGGTCTCCCCACGCGAGATGGTCGACACCGTCCACGACTGTCAGCGTCACGGGTGCTCCGGCATGCCGCTGAGCGTACCCCTCAGAGACGCTGACGGGGATCACCTCATCCGCCGACCCGTGGAGCAACTCGACCGGAACCGTTGGTGCGAGCTGGATGGGATCCGCCTGCGCGTAGACATCCGGGACCTCTTCAGGCGATCCTCCGAGGAAGTCCGCGACAGCGTCCTCACCCGCGCCTGTCGCGTGCAGTGCCCGCAGGTCGGCGGCGGGGGCAAGAGCTACGACTCCGGTGATCTGGTTGTCGCCCGTGCGCCAGCGCGAGCTGTTCGGCAGGCTGCCGCGAGCGGCAGCCCAGAGGGCGAGCTGCCCGCCGGACGAGTGGCCGATCACTGTGACCGCCCGGGGAGCCTCGTTGTGGATCGTCCACTCCCGCCCACTGAGCTGGATCTGATCGATCGCGGTCACGAGATCCTCGAACGCGTCCGCCCACCGCCCGGGTCCGACACGATACTCGATCGTGGCGACCAGATGTCCAGCCTCGGCGATCGCGCGTCCCGTCGCCCACGTGCGCATCCGGTCCAGCTCGCGCCACATCCCGCCATGCAGAAGGAGAACGAGGGAGTCGACCGGGTCCTCGGGCTCGAAGATGTCGGCCACCTGCCGGTCGGTTGGGCCGTACCGCAAGGTGGCGTCAGGGTAGGTTGTCGTCGCGAACTCGGCTGGTGTCATAGTCGTGGCTCCAGGTAGCGGTCCGGCAATCTGACCTGCCGTGGCAGGGGAGGTCGCGGGTGGGAGGGTCGATGGGTCGGGCGATCGGCGTGCTGCCCGTCGATCGCCCGAACGACGTGGCTCGACTGCCGGTTCCCCATCGACATCGTGCCTCCTTGCTCCGCCGTCACTCGGAAGCCTAGATGGCGGACTCTGTGGGATGAATGACGCAATTGGTCTGTATTGGGAGCACATCGATATCAGTGAGGTTTCGTCAGCACGGATGCGCCAGATCAGCTTCGCTCTATTGCGCTGAGACTCTGGAAAACACGCGCATTCACGCAACTCCCCAACGCCGCCGTCCAACTGACGGCGCTCACCGAGAATGCGAACACGAGGGAGCTGAGCGGTCCCGACCGTGCTCGCCGAAGACTGCCTCGAAGGGCGACTGCATAGGATTGGGCCGTGAGCCGGCTTGTCGGTGGTGACGATGGCGTCGCTCTCATCGCAGACATGCTGCGCAAGGAGAGCCGTCCGCTCGTTCTTGCCAGCGCGTCGGGAGCTGATCCTTCGTCGCCGCTCAGACGCGCGCTGGTCGGCTACCCCGGGAGGATCATCCGCCTTCGGCAGCCTGCAGGCGCGGCGCCCACAGACCTGCGGCGCTCACTTGCCGTCGCCGTCGGGAAGGCGCCATACAGCGCTGCAGCCGAGTCGGTGGCCGACCTTCTTCGCCCCAGCACACCTGGCACCCTCGTCATCGTCGAGAACGTCTTGCGCTCCGACGCGACCTCCCTTCGCCGCCTCGTCGAGTTCGCCGACTCGAGCGCGAACCCCGGCGTCCGCATGGTCTTCATCCGCGGAGACGACGCGGGCATGGCATCACCGGGAGTGGCCGCGGTGCTCGACGAGCTGTCCGACTCGACCGTCACACTTCGCCCGATCACCGCCGACGAAGCGATCACGCTGGCAGCGGAGCTCGGCATCGCCATCGACCGTCGCGTTGCGCAACGACTCATCGACCACACCGAAGGCAACGAGCGCGCGATCCTGGATCTGCTGATGGAGGCCCCACGAATGTTGTGGCGGGCCGCGCCGAGAGACCTCCCTGCTCCCCGCTCCGTCGCCTCCGCGGTCGCCGCCGCCCTCGGAAGCCTAGGCCCGTCGGCCCGGGCGTTCATCGAGACGGCGAGCGTCCTGGCGCAGCCCGCCGACCTGGTTGACATCCTCAAAGTGGCCACACTCGATGAGCCGCCGACGGCATACGACGAGGCCAGTGCCTCCGGCCTCCTCGTCACTGCGGAAAGCGACGCCGCGCGGCTCGTGTTCTTCACCAGCCCGATGGTGCGCCGCGCGGTTCTTGACCACATCGGCCCCAGCCGCCGCTCCCGCATCCACCAGCGCGCCGCAGCGATACTGACGCAGCGGAATGAGAAGCTGCGCCACCGCGCCGCCGCATCCCTCACACCGGACAGCACGCTCGCGGCAGAGCTCGACAGTGCCGGCGCGCGCAGCGCGCTGCACGGCAATTGGGCCGAGGCGGCGGAGCTGGTGGCACTAGCGGGCCGGCTCACTGACGATCAGGGGCTGAAGGAAGAGCGACGGGTGAGAGCCATCGACGCGCTCGTCGCGGCCGGCGATACGCTCGCCGCGCGAGACCTCCTCCCGCAGGTCGACCGGCTTCGGGAGACCACGCTGCACGATGCCGTCCTCGGATACCTTGCCGTGGTGCAAGGTCAGCCGGCCGAGGCGGACGCCAGGTTGTCTCGTGCGTGGCGAACCGTGGACCCGGCGAGCGACCCTGAGCTGGCTGCGGCGATCTGTCAACGGTTCGTGCTCCACTCCCTGCTGTCCTGGCGGCCGAACGATCTTGTCCACTGGGCAGATCGCGCCATCGCCCTGGCACCGACGGACGGTCCGATCGCGACCGAGGCGCGAGCGATCCGTGGTCTCGGGCTCGGCGCCAGCGGCGACATCACCGCAGGACTTGCCGCGTATGACGGCATCACCGGGCTGCGTGGTGCCCAAGCGCACCGGGTGATCATGGGGCGGGGGTGGTTGAGCCTTGCCGCCGGCCGGATCGACGAGGCGCGGACGGGGTTGTCGTCCTCACTGCCCACCGACTTCGGCGGCGGCTCGCTGCGCATCTCGGCCTGGGCGCACGCGTGGCTAGCGCGGGTGCTGTTCCTCGTGGGGGACTGGGATCACGCCTTGGACATCGCACGCCGCGGCCTCGAGATCGTCGAGCACTCCGGGATGGCCTTCTTCGTGCCGCTTCTGGAGTGGACGATCAGCCAGATCCACGCCATGCGCAACGACGACGAAAGAGCTGTTGCGAGCCTGCAACGCGGCTCGAGCGTGTCGACCGACTACCTCGTGATGCAGCTGCCGAGCTTGATCGCGCGGGCCAGCGCGGCCGAAACCTCCGCCGACTACCGCGGCGTCGTGCGCACGCTCTCGCCGCTGGCCGACCGCGCACCCGACGACCCTGTCAACGAACCCGGCTTCTGGCCTTGGGGTGACATATACGCGAATGCGCTCGTCATGGAGGGTCGCCTCGAGGAGGCGCAGACGTTCCTGGAGCCGCAGATCGCGTTGGCTCAACGCCGCGGCGACATCGTCTCGCTCGCCCGGCTGGGGCTGCCTCTCGGGCGACTGCATGCGGCGCAGGGTCAGATACAGGATGCGCGGCGAACGTTCGAGGACGCGTTGCACAGCATCGAAGGGCTGCCGCTGGAGGTGGATCGGGCGCGTCTGTGGTTCGCCTACGGCCAGTCCCTCCGACGTGCCGGCAAGCGACGCGAGTCCGACACCGCACTGTGGTCGGCCCGGCAGCTGTTCGCGCGACTTGGAGCAACACGCTACATCGAGCGATGCGACCGGGAGATTGCCGCGGCAGGAATCGGGGCACAGCGTGGAGGACAACCCGATCTGGAGCTCACCTCGCAGGAAAGTCTTGTCGCGGGCCTCGTCGCCAACGGGAAGTCGAACCGGGAGGTCGCCTCCGAGCTCTACATCTCGGCGAAGACCGTCCAGTACCACCTCACCCGCATCTACGGGAAACTCGGCATCCGCTCACGCAGCGAGCTCGCCGCACGGTATCGAGAATCGGGCACGATCGCCGGTGAAGGAGACCTCCGCGACAGCAGCGCACCCGATTCGGATCGGGAACGTATCAACGCAGACGAATCCGGTCATTCAGCGAGTTAGGCGCTCTGCGTAGAGTGTTGCGAGAGTGGTCGATGTAGACCAGATCGCGTGATCCGTCCCGCGCTCATGAGGACACCAGACCACTTCCGCAGTCTGATCGAGGATCGCCGCACCGCGGCACCGCACCTACAGAAGAGGAAATCAATGAGGATTCGTGCTGCTGTCGCGACGGCGCCCCACACCCCGCTCGAGATACGAGAACTCGACCTGGATGAACCTCGCGAAGACGAGGTTCAAGTTCGACTCGTCGCATCCGGCGTGTGTCACACGGACGCGATCGTGCGCGACCAGTGGTACCCGACGCCGCTGCCCGCCGTCCTCGGGCACGAGGGTGCCGGCATCGTGGAGCGGGTGGGAGCGGGCGTCACCACCGTCGCACCGGGCGATCACGTCGTCCTGGCGCCGGCCGCGTGCGGTGCTTGTGCCCACTGCGTCGACGGGCACCCGGCGTACTGCGTCGACTTCTACCCGCTGAACTTCGGAGGCTCGCGTCCCGACGGCTCCAAGATGTTCACAGATCACGACGGCGAGATCTCCTCGAACTTCTTCGGTCAGTCCTCGTTCGCATCCGTGACGAACGTCATCGCCAGGAACGTCGTCAAAGTCCCCGAGAACGTCCCGCTAGAGATTCTCGGTCCTCTCGGCTGCGGCATTCAGACCGGATCCGGCGCCGTCCTCAACGTTCTTCAGCCCGGACCAGGCTCATCCATCGCCATCTTCGGTACCGGCGCTGTCGGGATGGCAGGAATGCTCGCGGCCATCGCATCAGGTGCGACCACAGTCATCGTGGTCGACATCGTCGAGTCACGCCTGGAGTTCGCCCGCGAGCTGGGTGCAACCCATGCCGTGAACTCCCGGGACACCAACCCGGTGGAGGCTATTCGTGACATCACCGGCGGCGAAGGGGTCAACTTCGCTCTCGACTCCACGGGCGTCAAAGACGTCTTCCCCCAGATGCTGGCCTCCCTGGCGACTCGCGGGCACGGTGCGCTCGTCGGCGCCGCACCGTTGGGTACGGAGGCACCGTTCAACATCGGCACTCTCCTTCTCACCGGCCTCAAACTCAGTCTCGTCGTCGAGGGAGACTCCGTCCCGCAGCTGTACATCCCGAAGCTCATCCGAATGTACGAGAAGGGCGATTTCCCGTTCGACAAGCTCATCCGTACCTACGAGTTCGACGACATCAACAAGGCATTCGAGGACTCCGAGTCCGGGGGCACCATCAAACCCGTGATCATCTACTAGAGCGCGAGTCCCACACCCGCTGGAGGACGGCAGGGAAGATTGCGGCCGTGCGCGCCGTGATGGCCGGTGGCGCGGATGCCGGTAAGCAGGATCCGCTCGGTCATGTCGCGTTCTCCCACCGCTGCCATACCGAAAGCGCATCGCGTGTCGCGATCACATCGTGGACGCGGACGGCCCAGACCCCGGCCTGCGCGGCGAGCACGCTCGTCACCGCCGTGGCGAGGTCGCGGCGTTGCTCGGACGCGTCCTCGCCGAGCGCGTCCGCCAGGAAGCGCTTGCGGCTCGTGCCGACCAGCACGCGCGGTCCGAGTGCCATGATCCGGTCGAGAGCGTGCAGCGCCTGCCAGTTCTGCGCGCCGCGCTTTCCGAAGCCGATCCCGGGGTCGACGATCACACGATCGGGCGAGATACCGACCTCGGCCGCGGCGCGCACGCGGCCGTCGAGCTCGGCGACCAGCTCGCGCGCCAGATCACCGTATGTCGCCTGCGCGTACATGTCGGAGGACGGCCCGCGCCAGTGCTGCAGGATGATGTCGGCGCCGGTTGCCGCTACGGCCGGGAGCATCTCGGGGTCGGCGAGGCCAGCCGAGACGTCATTGACGATGCGCGCGCCCGCCGCGACGGCCGCCGCAGCGGTCGCGGCGTTCACGGTATCGATGCTCACGATCGCGCCGTCGGCCGTGAGGGCGGCCACCACAGGCAGCACTCGGTCCTGCTCGAGCGCAGGAGCCACCCGCTGCGCACCGGGCCGGGTCGACTCGCCGCCCACATCGATTAGATCGGCTCCGGCTGCGCGAAGGGCGCGGCCGTGTGCGATCGCGGCGTCCGCGTTGAGGTACCGGCCGCCGTCGCTGAACGAGTCCGGGGTCACGTTGACGATGCCCATGACCAGCGTCACGACAGCCGCCTTTCGCTCGTCGAATGCATCACGATCTCGGCGGGTGCTGCGCGACGCGATCACGATGGACGGCCATGTTGCGAGCCTACGCGGTCGCGTCGCCAGCCAGACCGGTCGCGCAGCGCGGGCTCTTGAGTTCGACGACATCAGCAGGCATTCGAGGACTCGGAGTCCGGGGGCGCCATCAAATCGGTGATCATCTTCTGCCCGCGCCACCCGTGGCCTCTTGGTGCTTCGTATGGATGCTGCTCGTTGGCTACTTGCGCCGCCTGCGTGCTGCGCTCTGGTCAATCCGCGGGTCGGTGTGATCAGGCAACTCGTAGACGGCGGTCACACCGAGCGCAAGGAGTTCCTTGGTGATTCGCACGTGTAGCGCTTGCATTCGTGGTCGACGCTCGGACTTGGCTGCGGGCGCATTGGGACCTCATGGTGCGGCTGCCCCGGTGTGCGTGGGCCGGTTCCCTTCCGGAGTGGATCCGTCACGGAGATTGGTGAAGGGAGGCGACTCCGCTTCGCGACGACAAGATGGCCACATCGTTGGTGCCGCGGCTTGAGTCCTAGCCGTCTCCCTCTGGATCGTTGGGGGTGCCCAAGGCGCCCAGGAGTTCTTCGATTGCGATGCGTAGTTCGTTGTAGCCGTGCACATAGAACATCGCGTCCATGCCCGGTCTTTCCGCGTTGTCGAAGTCGGTGACGAGCTGATGCGCCTCGCGGATGGCGGTTTCGAGCCAGGTCTCGATGCCCGGCAGCCCTTGGATCCAGGCGTCGATGATGGTGAACGGGATCGGGGCATAGCCGTGCGCGTCGATGCCGACGTGGAACTGATGCCCGTCCGGTCCGTGGTTGCGGGCGTGGGTGTGCCCGTGCCCGTGCAGCAGGGGGATCCCATCGTCCCACCGCGGCCGATGTGTTGTGTGCCGGTCTATGTCTTGCGTGTCGCCACAGTAGGGGTAGTGGGATGCGAGCAGTCGGTATCCGTGCCGTGTGCCCTCGATGACGTCCGGGAGGATGGTCCACCCGGCCTGTTCGTACTGTGGCCGGACTCGTTCGATCGCCCGCTTGCTCTGCGTCGCAGACGAGACCCGGTCGTGGTTACCGGGCACGAGGAACCGGCGCCCATTCAGCTGTGAGGTCAGTGCGAGGGACTCCTCGATCGGGCCGAGCGCGACGTCGCCGAGGTGAAGGACGATGTCCTCCGCGGCCACCGTGTGGTTCCATCGGCGGATCAGTTCTTCGTTCATCTCCTCGACGGTGGTGAACGGGCGGCCGGCGAGCTCGCTGATGCGGGCATGACCGAAATGGGTGTCTGCGGTCACGAAGTCGACCTGGTCGAAGTCGAACCACGGATACTCGCTCACGGTCGCCTCCGCCGATCATGGTGGGATTGGGAGTGTCTAGCGGAATCTACCGCGGTCTAGTGTCTGATAGCTCTGGGAAGCTTCCGCTAGAGCTCATCGAAGTGGCGGTCCGCCTGGCAGGAGGGCGCTGAAGGCTCGCCTGCCGCGATCCGAGTTGCTGCGCCACCGGCACCGGCCACCGGCGCAAGCGTCCGGGCGATAGGACAGTGTTCGGAGGTGTGGACGCGTGCTCGCGGGTGCGCGGTCGCGTCTTCCGGCACGTCACCCGCGCGGACGCGACGGCGTTTAGTCGCGCATCAGCAACGCCGACGCCGTCGTGTCTGGCGGCGACCGCCTCACGCCGCGTACACCACATCTGTTCTCGGAGTCCGTGTACGCGTAGACGGTTGTCGTGCCGTAGGGAGCTCATAGGGTGGGCTCATGCTGCACCTGCTGGTGGACACGTCGACTTGGCTGGATCTGGCTCGACGTCGTGACGGGCAACGCTGGATTGTGGCCTTGCGAGTACTGATCCTCAACGGCGACATCGAGTTGCTCGTTCCGGCGGTGGTGCTCGAGGAGTTCGACCGCAACCGGGAGCGGGTCGAGTCGGCGATGACGGCGAGCATCGCTCAGCGCTTCAAGATGATCCGCCAAGATCTCCTGGACTATGGCGGGGACGACGACGCACAGGCGGTCGCGGTCATCGACGACCTCGCCCGGCATCTGCCACTTGTCGGTGCGATGACTACCCGCAACTTCATCGAGATCCGGGAGCTTCTCGTGCACGGTCGAGAGGTCCACGCTACCGCTGACGAGCAGCGTCGCGTCGTCGAGCGGGGACTGTCTAAAGCTGCACCGTTTCATCGCGGCCGGAACAGCGTCGCTGACGCACTGCTCATCGAGACGTACGCGTCGGCAGTGGCGTCGGTCGACCTTCCGCTAGAACCGCATGTGTTCGTCTCCAGCAACAGCGATGACTTCTCCTTCACGAACGGGGATCGTCGTCAACCTCATCAGGACATTGCATCAGTATTCGATGCGGCCGATTCACACTACGCACTCGGGGTGGATGGCTTGGATGCGGTTCTGCACCTCTACTTCGGAGAAGACCTAGAGGAGCTTCTCACTGAGACCGACTTTGTGGAGGAGCCGCGGCGCCTGGATGAGATCGTGACGGCGGAGCAGGAGTTGTTCGACCGGATCTGGTACCACCGCTCGCTGCAGCATGAGTATCGCCTGCGGGATACCGGTGAGCAGGAGGAGCTCGCCCGCCATCGATCGATCGCTGAGGCTGGCCGAGCACGGGTGGAGGCGAAGTACACCGGAGCAGGCATGCTCGGCCCGTACACCGACTTCGAGCTCGGGATGCTGAATGGGAAGCTCTCCGCGCTCCGCTGGGTGCTGGGCAGCGAGTGGGACTTCCTGGATACGTAGCATCACCGTCACATCGGAGTGTCGCAATTCGGACTGCACCGCCTGCGTTGACCGTCCCGCCGGCGGGCCGTGCTCACCCGTGACTCGCTCCGTCTCGGGACGGCGACGCGAGGGACTTCATCGACCCCCATGTTGACTCTGACGTGTCATCAGGAATCAGGCCAATCATGGGGATGCGTTTCCAGACGTCGTCGAGAAGCTTGTTCGTGCCAGGCGACGCGTCATCCATGAGGGCGTTTCCCAGTGGCCATCCGACCTTCTCCGGATCTGTCGCGACCCGCACGAGCGCGGGGATGACGTCGATGCTGGGGCGACTCATCAGCGTCTCGATGTCACGCAGCGCACCGAGCATGGTGGGGATGCCGGTCTTGAGCTCCTGCGTGTGATCCACTCCGAGGAGGTAGAAGGGCTCAGCGGTCAGGATCAGCCCATAGATGGGCCGGTCCGTCCGGTGAACATGGGCGAGCGTCGGATGACCTGACCGGAGAAGTCGTGCGGTGTCGTCGATCTGCTTCTTCGCTCTCGCGATGTCGCGTTGGACCTGCTGATCCAGCGCGGCGCCGCCGTACCTCGCGGCGATCGAAGCGCGCGACGCCTTGCACTCGACGATGATCGTCGCGTCGGGATGTGACAGGAACCAGTCAGCGGTTCTCTGCCCCTTCGCGTACTCAACCTCCGGATGCACCTCGAACGCGTCCAGACCGAGGGAGAACTGGCGCCCGACATAGGCCTGTACACGGCTTCCGAGGTCCTGAGTGAACGCGTTGCCCCAGCAGTCACGCCCGAAGTGATAGAGGGTGCTCGCAGAGACGGCGCTGACGATCAGTTCGGGCACGGGCGCGAACACACCGTTGGTGGTGCGGACCAGTGGCGTCCGGATCAGGGGGTTGTAATCGAAGCGACGGTGCGCGGGAGACTCTGAGGGGACCGAGGTGGCGGCCGACTTCATGTCGCTGATCGTGCGTGTGAGGCGATCCGCGACCGATCGGTAGTCGATGCCGAACCCGACCGCTGAGAGTATCGCCTCGAGCTCCTCCTGGCTCTCCACGTACCGGCCGCCGCTGGTCTGCGTGATCGCTTGGATGATGAACACGGACGCGACGACCTCAGGAAGCGGCACGCCGAACACGTCCTCCCACGGCCATGGCCGGCATCCGGGGATCTGGTCGTCGTACAAGGCGATCGAGCGCGTCAGGCCGAGATACGGCGAGTCCTGATACGCAGTCTGCTCGTAGAGGATCGGGGTGAGCAGCGTCTGGATGTCATGACCGTACTTGTCGTGTGCATGGTTGAAGCGATTGAAGAGCCGGTTCAGGCTCCGCAGATCGAGGATGCCGTGTCGGTGCTCGTTGCCGGTCACGATCGATTCCCGGACCATCGCGGCCACCGCCCAGGGAGGCCGCATCCTCGGCTTCAGCTCGGTATCCCAGCCATTCGTCGCCGCGGCGATCGCCGCCAGTGTCTCGATGAAGTGTGACGTCGGATATGCACGTACCGCCTGGATGAAGTCACCGTAGGAGGGACTTCGCGTGTTCATAGCGATCGATCCTAGGCACACTGTCCGACACCAGCGGAGGCCATCGCACACGAGCCGGGCGAGATGCTTGCCCGACGGGTGGAGACCGGTGCGTCAGATGGTGGTCAGGTGGTCGACATTCGCCTCGCGGCTATGGGTTACGTCGGTTCTCGGAGAGACTCCGGTACTCAAGGTCGTCCGGATCAGAATTCGTTCCGTTATCCGTTCTCGTGTGGCGTGATGCACGCGTTGGCGCACGCTCTTGTCGGCGTGAACCAGGGATGCGTGCGCGGTGACGTGTCACTCGTTGTTGTATTCCTCTTCGTAGAGGTGAGCGATGTCGTCGATGCTGCCCTCCGCTTCGAAGGTGGGGTCGACTCCGGCGGCGTCGATGAGGTCCGGTCCTGGGAGTTCCAGGTGGCAGTCGTCGCACTGAAGTCCGTCGGTGGCGATTGTCAATGTCACGTGAGCGTCTCTCCAGTCGTCGGGGTCGTGGCTGTAGATGTCCTCGACGTTGCGCTCGAGGATCTCGTCCCCTCCGATGGTTGCGGCTCCTTCGCATGCGGGGCAGTTGACGTAGGCGATGTGGTCCCAGTAGATGACGCTTTTGTACTGGTCCCACTCGCGGAGCATACGCCCGCCCATGCTGTTGTTCTGGTGAAGCCGAAGCCGAAGCCGAGCGTTCTCAAGCAGCGACTGGAGGCGGCGGTCGAGATTGGCGCGGTTGGTCTGCAGATGTGTGTCGGCGATTCGTGCGCGCGCCGGCCCGACGAAGGAATCGAGATCTTGCCCGCAGTGGGCAATAAGCACATTCGCTTGTGCCCAGAATCGCGGCCACCACTGCTCGGGTGGAAGGAGATCGAAGCCGATGGCGCCAGAGTGAATGTACGCGTTTCTGCCCAGCGAGAGTTCGCGGGCCTCTGCAGCATTGAATTGGCGGAATGCTCGGGCGCAGCGTGCCCACACAGTCTTGGCCTGGACGGAGATGAAGCTGTCGGGATCCTCGACGGCGCCGCTGGCCACCATCAGGCTCATTCCGTCGTCGGTGGGTATTGCGATCAGCAGCGGGCTGATGTGTGCGAGCGCGCACTTGCCGAGGAGCTCGAGTGAGCAACACGCCCAGAATGCAGCTTCCTCGAACTCGGTGGACTCGTCCATCGCCCGGTTGATGAACAGGCGCGACTTCGCCCAGAGGGCGTCAGGGTCGTACGGCACCGCCCGTGTCATTGCGGGGTCTCCCATCGATACGTCCGCCGCTCGAGCTGACGTTCCTCGTCGCCGGCCTCGACGGCTGCGCGGGCGTGCAGACACTTCCGGTTGTCGAACAACAGGAACATGTCTGGTCGATCCCACTCAACGGAGACCGGTTCGAGCGCAGCGAAGTAGGCCACGGTTTGCCGGGCGGAGTCATCCGCTGGGCTCATGCACACGGGATCGAATCGCACGTGAGCTCCCTCGGCTGCCGATGCCAGGAAGGAGTCACGACCGTTGCGGACAGTGAAGACGCCCACTTGCGCAAACTCGGGGAGCCAGGGAGTCATGCCGCGCTCGGTGGGGGACCAGAGGAGGGTGGGCGTCCGGTTCGGGGTGGTGCTGTGGAGCGCGATGACCTCGGGCGGATGCCTCAGATGTGCACCGTCGGTGTGCAACGGTTGTGCATCGAGTCCGAAGTGCGCGCTGAGTGACATAGCGGGCGCCTCGCCCGTGGTCATCGGCCTTAGGATCTGCCGGGGGTGACCTCGTTGTGTCGCCGCCGGGCCGAGTCCGCGGGAGAGGAGGCTAGAGCTCAGTTCGCTCGGATCGCCAATGCCCGTTGCCCACCCGTTCAGGCGTAGCTGATCGAGTACAGGCCCGATGTCCATGGGGTGGAGCGTACCGGTCGGAGTCGGCCACACGGACCTGGCGCGCCTATCGGCCCCGGGCTAGGGTACGCCTGGGGCTCTGCACCGATCCGGAAGGCTCAGGTCCGGCGCAGGTGATGTCAGAGGCCCTCAGCTGTTCCAACAGGTTCGTATGCGCGCCGAGCAACGCGTGCAAGGGGTGCCTGATCGTCGAGGTGCTCGCGCAGCGCATGACTCTCGAGCGTGAGCCGTTGGATGTGCGCACCGGTCGTCTCGATATCTCCGCGATGCTCCTGCCTCGGGCGCTCTCTTGGCACCTCGTATGGATGCTGCTCCTTGGTTACTTGCGCCGCCTGCGTGCTGCGCTCTGGTCAATCCGCGGGTCAGTGTGATCAGGCAACTCATAGACGGCGGTCACACCGAGCGCAAGGAGTTCCTTGGTGATTCTCACGTGTAGCGCTTGCATCCTGCGTTGTAGTGCTGCGGAGTGACGATCGCACAGGGCCAGAGTAGCCTCGGCAGACTTGCGGTCCATGCGGCTCAGCGAAGTGTGAACGTTCCCGATGCCGGTGATCGCCCGCTTCGTGGGTGTGGACGTGGTGAGGAATGCGACTACCTCGACGTGCTCGAACCCATTCACCGAATGGGAAAGATACTTGTTTCGCACATCAAGGATGTACTGGTGAAGCTCCGTCTCATCCGGACTGAGCTGGCTAAGGTCCGGCCCCGCGGCACTGCGCACGCCTTTGGAGAAGGTGCGTGCATACATGACGATCGCCATCATCGCCATTGCGTCAAGGGGCGATGCGTAGTTCGCGTCCTCCTCAATGTCGCCCGCAAGGTAGTGCCGAAGATACTCAGCGGCGAGTTCCAGATCCCGGGCGTAGCTTGCGAGATCGCGAAGTTCGACCGTGGATTTCGTATCCACGACGACGCTGCGTTCATGAGGACTTAGGAACCTACGACTTCCTGTGGGCGGCGACTGCGGCTTTGCGTGCTCATTCACATCTGGAACCTAGTGCACCAAAGGTGAACCGCGTAGGCGCGCTTCTTGACTCAGTTCGCAACCGCGCACGAGCTCACAAGACACGGAGCCTGACCCGGTGTTGGGTCCTCGTGGCCGTGGGTGCCGTTCGGCCCGGGCCCTGCGGAGCCCCGCTAGCGTGACCTCATGGTGTGGGTAGGCGCCAGCGCCGTGGACGATGAGAGCGGGAATCGATGACGCGCATTGCGTGGGAACGGTATGAGGGCAACGACATTGAGGCAGTTGTCGCGATGCTCATCAATCGGGAGCACCCAAACTCCGTACGCATAACGCCATCGAGGGGTGATGGCGGGGTGGACATCCTTGACCGAGGGGCAGCGGCAGACGGGGGTGACGTCGTCTACCAGGTCAAGCGCTACACGAAACCGCTCTCGGCGAATCAGCAGGACAGGGTCGAGGAGTCGTGGTCTCGTCTTCAGTCAGACCCACGCTGGGAAGCACTCAACGTCGAGGAGTGGCACCTAGTCACGCCATGGGACCCAACACCCGAAGCCGAGTCTTGGCTTCGTGGCCTGGACGACGGCGGCTCGCATACTGTCGTCTGGCATGGCCTGACATACATTGACGCCCTCGCCGCGAAGTATCCCGAGGTCATCGATTGCTACTTGGAGGGCGGGAAGAGCCGCATCGAAGAGGCGTACCAAGTGGTCGTTGCGCTGCTCGCTCCTTACGAAGCGAACGAGGCTCTGGATGTCCCGACCGTTTCGTCCCGGTTGGCAAAGGCGCTCACAGTCTTGGAGGGGGATCCCCACTACAAGTACGAACTCCGGATGGGGGACGGGCAACTACCCGGGGCGGTCGACCGTCCGAACCTCATGATGACTTGGATTCACTCTGACGGCCCAGGGAAGAGTTGGCAGGCAGTGGACGTGATCGCCAGGTGCGCCGCGTCGGCAACGGAACGACCCATCATCGTATCGGGAACAGTGACCGCGGAGCGGGACTCCGACTTGGCTGCAGCTGTTCAGGATTTTGTTGACTTCGGTACGCCATTCGTGACTCCGCGAGGCGCTTTCGCCGGCAGCATCGACGCTCCTGGAGGGCTCGGCGGGCCGCTGAAGGACGCGGCGATGCAGGTTGTCTCGCTCGGCGACGACGTCGGTGCTGATCCAGATCTCATCCTTGAGAGCTATACCCCGGAGGGTGAGGTGATCGCATCGACAGAGGTGACCCGTATCGAGCGGAGTGAGGGCTCGAAGGGGATCCGTGTGGTGCTCCGGCAGAGGAACAACGTGTTCACTGTCGAGGACCGCTACGCACCGTCTGAAGGAGGCAAGCGACAGTTCCGCTTCGGGGACTACTCGAACCAGCCAGCTCTGGGGGTGCGCGATGCTCTGGCGTTCATCTCATCAGCGGCATCCCCGAACACGGTCAGGGTGCGGCGTAAAGGCGCTCCAGCACGCAGTGCGAGCACCGATCCGAATTGGGGCGTCGAGTTCCCTCTGGAGATCCGCGAGCTTCTCGATGCGATCGCAGTTCCCGTCGACGCCCTCGCGAGACTGCAAGAGCACACCGGCACGATAGTCCGTGTTCCGGACCTCACGGCAACAACCAATGCGCAGGTGGCGAGTTGGCGACGCGCGGCCACACTCCTCGAAGGGAAGTCCGTCATTGCCGCCTACCCAGAGGGTCACGCCTTGGGACTCGAGCTCGCAGCGGAAGTCGATACGATCCCTGGTCCTGTGGCGGTCGAGGTTCCTCTTCAGGTAGCTACCGGCCAGCAAACCATCGACTTTGGCACTGCGTTTATGTGGATCGAGGATGCAACGATCCTCGAACGACGCGAAGTCCGAGGTCGCTTGATCCACTGGCTCACCACGCCAGACAGACGCGTCCGCTTTTCGCTCACCCGGGAGTCCCCAGGCACCACGGATGCATGAGCGCCGTTCAGCTTCAGCTTTCGCAGGATCAGCCAGGCTCGGTCCTGGCAGGGCCTGACGCCCGGATCCGTCGTTCCCGCTTGCGATGCCGGCGCGGGCAGGAACCGCACGTCACACGGGGGACTTGAGCACCAGCCGGTTTACTCACTCCCACGAGGACCGGTGAACGAAACGCGCGGGATTGTTCCATGCTGCGACGACCTTTTCGACCCGTTCGGGAAAGTCGGTGTTGGATTCGAGGGGGATCGGCTCTCCGGTCTGGGGGTGGATGGCCGTGGCGCGGTAGAAGGTCGAGGAGGAGCTGCTGACGCTCCACTGTTCAATCCGGCCGATGCGTTTGCCGTTGAGCAGGACCTCCCACTCCGGTGGGCGGTTGCGTAACCGTGCGGACCTGGGCGGAAGCAGCTGCAATTGGATGCCGTGCGGGAGTTGAGCAGGGGCCTCATTCGTAGACACCGAGCACCTCGTAGCTGTTGCAGTTCGTCTCACGGAGGTCGAAGACATAGGTCTGTGTGCGGTCGTCGACGCGGGCTGTGAATCGCCATCCTGCCCAGGGTCGCGGCGGATGCGTGATCAACGGCGAGTAGGAACGGTTGCCGGGCGCGCCGATCCGGGTAGGGGCGTCTAGCACCTGCCACCGTTTGTGGTCCCAGAGAAGCGTCACGGGCCGGTCGTCTTGGAACGAAAGGGTTGCCGTTCTTTGTTCGACGGTGACGATCATCGCAACCTCCCGAAATAGTAACTGTGTTCGAGACGCGATCGTACGCTGAGCCGGCGAGCTTCGCCACCCCGGGGTGCGCCATTCGTCCTCCTGGGTTTCCTCCTCACACCACGTCTATGACCAAGGGGAACCGGTCGAGAACTGTGCCGGCGCACAAGCGCGCGGGCTCTCCGCACCCCACGTCGAGGCCATCCGCGGAGTGAACGGGCACCGAGGATCCCTTCGAAGTCAGGTAGCTGCGATTCGATCGCTTCGGGCTAGCGCGCGTCGTCGAGGCGGATGATGTTGCTGTGTGATTCCGCCCGGCTGCGGAGCGCTTCGTTTTCTAGCGTGAGCCGCTGGATGTGAGCGACGGCGAGATCGAGCTGCCCGCGCAGCGCGGCGATGTCTCGCCGGAGCTTCGCCTCGGCGTCGCCTCGCGGTTCTGCCTCCGATACAGAACGCTTCGGGCCGCGGAGCGCGGCACGTCGTTCGTCGGAGACGCGTTGCGCGATTGCCGGGAAGTGTCTCCAGAAGGTTGCGTTGGACAGCCCCAAGTGCGCGGCGAGGCCGCTCGTGCTGACGGGACGATCGCTGCCGCTTCGCAGGACGGTGAGGGCATCGTCGATTTGCGCGACGGTCGGTAGGGAGACGGCTCGGGTCATCGGGGATCCTGGCTCTTCATTAGAAACTGGGTGATCTGATCACGACGTTCTCTTATCCGCGTCTCGAGCGCGGGCGGGAGCGACGGTCGGGAAGCGAGCTGCGCGTCGAGCCCGTTGAGCTCCTCCCGCCAAGACTGGATGTTGTCTTCGGTGAGGGCGACGTTGCGGCAGGTGAGCGGTTTGCAGTTCGACTGGTCTGGAGAGCTGTCTGATTCTGACGAGCCCGCGCGGCAGAGCGCCTTGTCGTGGGAGTACACGCACGTGACGTACCTGCCGGGATACACTGCGGGATCGTGGGCGCTGATCAGGCGCAGGAAGCGTCGACGGTCTGTGGTGACGGTGCCTGCGAATCCCGGGGTCTGACCCATGAGGTCGAGCCGGCGCCGCGCTTCATCAGAGGCGGGACCGGCGAGGCGCGTGTGATCGTGCTGGTCGATGACGGCGAGGAGGTCCTCGCCGCGCGTGAGAGCTTGTTCGGCTTCGACCTCTGCGCGGAATCCCGAATCACTAGTGCCGGCGTACCCCTCGAACATCTGGATGCTGTGGTGGCGGTAGGCGATCGCCCCCGCGATGGAGCCACCGGGCCGGCGGGCGATGTACCAGGCCAGGGTGCGGCGGAATTGGCTGGTGCTGATCCGCCAGGGGCGGCCGTCGACGTCAGGGATGCCGTCGTTGCGGCCACGAGTGCAGCAGTAGTCGTTGACCCAGGTGACGAACCTGTTCAGCTGCCGGTTGCTGCCGGCGTTGGTCATCGTCTTGTTTCCGAGTCGCCCGGCCGATCCGGTCCCGGGTCCGGTCTTGATCGGCGCGAAGAGCCAGTCCGTGCGGTTGTGCGCCCGGTCTTGTGCCTGTTCGAGGACAGCGATGGCCCTCGCGGCGGGCGCGCCGATCACCCATGTCGCTGGAACCCCGGTGGGGTCGTCTTCCCCTTTGAACGCGAGGCTCGAGACTGTCCAGCGGTAGGGCTGGCCGTTGCCGTCAAGGTGAGCGGTGGAGCACCCTCGCCGCAGGTGTTTGACCTCGCTGTCGCGCATCCCGGACAGGAACGCGATGATGATGTAGCAGGCCGCTTGCAGCATCTGGGTGAGAACGGCGAGAGAGTCGTCGCGGGCGGGGTCGAGCGTGACGCCTTCGATCCAGCTGTCCCCGTCGATGTGTCCGGTGACGTCGATGTCGAGGTAGATGAAGTCTGACACGCCGAGGGTCTTGGCTGCTTCGGCGAAGTCGTCCGCGTGGTCGTCGACGGCCCGACGGTTGCAGCCGATGGTGCGGGCGATCGCGGCGTGGTTGACCTGTCCGTTGAAACCTGGCAGAGGGTGCCCGGCCGCTCGGGCTTCCGCCAGATACTGGGAGACGCTGGCGTCGTTGAACTCCCGTGTGCGGCGTTGTGGGAGACGCGGGCGTCGCAGCTTCTCCCATTTGACAACGGCGGTCAGGATGTCCTCGGCGAAGTCGTTCACGAACCGCATCGCCCACACCAGTAGCCGGCTGTGGACTTCTTCTGGGATACGGGCGGTGGTGTTCTCCGTCCGGGAGGTGTTCCGCTCTCGCCATTCTGGGATCGTTCGGGGGTCCAGGCGTAGTGCGTCGTGGCCAAAGGCGTGGCGGTATCGCCACAGGAACGCGACCGCAGCTCGCAGGGTGTGTCGTCGCGTCGCGCTGCGGTAGGTGACGGCGAGGTGGTGATGATATCCCAGGAGCGTGTCGGCGGTGATCAGTGAGAGTGCGCGGCCGCCGTGGTTCACATCGAGCCAACGCAAGAACACGGCGAGGTTGTAGAAGACGGAGTAGACGCTGCTGATGGTGAGGCGCGCTTCGTTGGGCGGGAGCGGGCCGGACAGGGCCGCGTAGGTGAACTGCTTCAGGACATGCCGGTACTGCTTGGTCGCGGTGTCGAACCGGAGGGTGAGGCTGCGCTGTTGGGTCTGCAGCGCCGCGGGACCGATCGGCCATTCGTCATCCCCGAACCGCGCCGTCTGAGTGAGCTCGACCCCCGGGCGCAGCGGGCGCCCGTGCAGCACGTACACGTCGGCAAGGGGTCCACTGGTCGGGGTGCGGGCGAGCTGGACTGTCATGGCTGCTCCCACGTCGGCTCGACAAGGTCGAGGAGGCTGTCGTCGGGTTTGTGTTGGGCTGCCTGATCGACTTCCGCTTCGCTGAACGTAGGCAGCACCTCGCGGCGTATGGCCGCCCAGGTTGCCCCATAGCGCTCCCACCAGGCGTCGTTGGTCATGTGCTGACGGCGCTGTTCCAGGGCGTCCAGAAGGCTGAGCAGTCGAGGGAGATGCTCGTCGGTGATCACGCAGTTCCCGCAATGGAAGCAGTCGAGGAAACTCGCCGTGCATCGTCGCCCCGTTCCCGGGTGATGATCGTGATCGGCGCAACTGGCCCACGCGGTCTCCGTCCCCGGGATGTGCTCGTCCGTGTCCGCGGCGCGCGGCTGGATCCGTAGGGCGCGGCGCCCGTGTCCGGCCAGCGCCTTTTGGTGGGTCTCCCATGCGGTCCGTTCCACGTCGGTGAGCGCGTCTGCGACCACCTCGCGAGCCCAGTCGATCGTGGACGGATCACCGGAAAGGTAGTTGCGGAACAGGACGGTCGTGCTGTTGCTGCGCACTGCGGAGGGCAGATGGCCGCCCATCTGCCGGGTGCGGCGAACATCGATGCTGGTCTTGAGCCGGTTGAAGTTCAGCACCAGCGGTTCGGCGTCGTCGCCGGTGCTCACGGGGTCGGCGAGGAGCTGGTGCGCGCGTACCCACCGCTGAATGTAGACGTTCGCGCCCAGTTCGTGACCGAACGGATTCCGACATCCTTGCTTCCTCTGGCCGGCCCGGTGCCAGGTCGCCCAGAAGGGGGCGTCAGCGAGGAGGTCGCGGGCGGGAGCCATCAGCGCGTGCAAGAGGAGGTACACGCCACCCGGGGTCATGAGCTCCTTGTTCGACGGGCCGATCTCCCAGGTCACTGTCTGATGCCATCGGCCGGCTCCGCGGCGCCGCTTTGTCACCTCGAGCTCGACGGCGAGATCCTCGATCCGCCGATGGTGGGATGGCAGGTCCTTGATGACTTCCACATTCCAGCCCGTCGTCGCCACCAGCAGGACGAGCATCGGGGTCAGATCCTCGTTCGTGACGAACAGCTGCCGTGCTATCCGGGCGCGTGTCTGAGGCTGCTCGCGTAGGGGGAGTCCGGCCACGGACACCTTTCCTGTTTCCCGTGCGGCGTCGAGGCGGTCCCGGGCTGATCCGGTCAGGTCAGCAGGTGTCGTCGCCGTGAGCCGGTCGCGGAGCGCGATCACGTCAGCGCGCGCAGCGGCAACGATCCGTCGGAGCTCGCCGTCGGAGTAGCCCGGGAGCGGGTTCCTGCGGCGCCGAGACCTCGGGCGCATCCGGTCTCGCACCTCGGGGGCGACCAGACTCGCCAGCGGCTGCGTCTCGAACGTCGCCGCAGCGATGCGAGACTCCTCGCCCGCCGGCGAGACACCGACGGCGGCTGTGCGGAGACGCAGGTAGGCATCGACGTGGTCGATGGTGAGTTGATCAGGCGTCCTGGGCGGTTGCAGCATCTGGGCGTAGCAGCGGATCATTCGTCCCAGACCGCCCCACGCGCTCAGCGCCGAGGCGCGAGTGCGTAGCGTGCCCGCTGGTCCGATCCTCGCCGCCCAGCTTGCGGCCAGCGCCTCATGCCACTCGGGCAGCGGCAAGGTCCCGACATCGAATGTGTACGTGCGGCCGTCCTCGCCATGGAACTCGACCAGTGTCCCGACCGTGAGAGGACGAGCGGCGTACGGGCGGTTCGGCATTGCCGCAGCCCGTCCGGTGCGCGTCGTTCCGCGGGGGCTCATAGCTCGGATCCGGGCTCGTGAGTGATGACCAGCGCGGTGTCGCGCGAGTCCTCCCATGGGTCCGACACCAGCTTCATCCGCGTCTCCATCTCCAGTTCCTCCAGAGCATGCAGGTACACCTGCGTGGTCGTGACGCTCTTGTGTCCGAGCCGTTGCCGCACCCAGTCGAGCGGGTCGCCGAACACGCGCGTGTAGTGGGTGCGCTGCGCCGGATTCAGGTGGGCGAGCGAAGCGATATGCCCCCGCTGCAACTGCTCCAGCGTGAGAACAGCGAACGTATGGCGCAGCATGTGTGCATGCGCCGCCACGCCGATCTCATGGTTGGCGCACCGTTGATTCGCCTGCCGGAAGATGTCCTTCCATGTGGAAGTCGAGACCGGCATCCCCTCCTCGGTCAACCAGAGTGACGCCGGTTCCCAGCCCTCCGGCCCCTGCATCAGCAGTCGGCGCCGCTCGTCGGCAGTCAACTGCGATAACCGAACGGAGCTGTCTCTCGTGGACGCGCCCTCCGCGGTCGCGTGTGCGCGGAAGTGAGCGTCGAGGTACAAGAACCCGGCGTCGGGGCGATCGTATGCTCCTCGTCGTTGCGCTTGAGTGATGCTGAGCCGCCGGTCGATGTCGACGTACGAGTGAAGCATGCGAAGGATGCGCGTCGGCACGTACACCCACCGAGCGGAGCCTCCCTTCGCGATCGCGGGCGGCAACCAGAACCGGTGGTACCCGCTGCTGGCTCGAACCTCTGGCAGCTCTATCACGCTCAACGCTGACTGCTCGGAAAGGCGTAGGCCGGTGCGGACCATCATGTCAGCGAAGACGGCGTTGCGGTCAGCCCACCGACCCCGGAAGAGCGGATCGCGTAGCCCGTCCGAACCGTACCCGCGGAGACCGACATCTCTCCAGATGCGGTAGGACCGAGCCGGGAGCCAGGCAATCAGTCCGCGTCTTGCCGAATGGGAGTACGTTGCCGCGGTCTGTCCTGATGCCACCGGCGGAGTGCCCTTGCGGCCGGAACGTTTCGCTCGCTGCGGGATCGGATGCGCCGCTACGTGACCGTTCAGTAGCTGCCACCGGTAGAAGCGATCCACGGCGCTCACTTCCCGATCCCACGTCGCTGGACTCACGCGCGGCCCGGTCAGGTCCTCACGACGCCACACCAAGTAGGCGCGGTGGTCCTCTTGATCGGCGTTCCACCAGCTGGTTCCTACCCGGGCGTGTTCGAGGAAGTCGAGGAATCCTTTGAGATCTCTCGCGTACCCCAAACGCGTTGACATTCGCGACGACAGCATGTCTGCCGAATAGAAGAACGCGTTCAACTTCACGTCGTAACTCAGGTCTGGCGCTATGAGGAACGGCGTGCCCACTGGGATCGCGAGATCGGACCGCCATCTACTCCACGCCTCAACTCCTGAGAAACCCGATAGCTCGGGCAACAGCGGTGGAGAGAATGCTTCACGAACTCGATGCAAGCTCCAGCGCGTCCGGTCCTCGATCACGTCAGCGAACGTATGACCGCACATCAGGCAGTGAACACCGGACACGCCGGAAACCCCAGCCACAACCTGGCGACCAACCCGTGTCCCTGCGGAAACCGCGGGCTTCGGGATGCCGTGTGCGAATGCCCATCACAGGCGATCAGGCGCTACCAGAACCGACTGTCGGGGCCGCTTCTCGATCGCGTCGATATCGAGCTGACTCTGCTGCGGGTAGGTCGCGTTCCCGAGGCGCGAGGATCGCTGGACTCGGCCCAGGCCCGGGCTCTCGTGGTCGGGGCCCGAGATCGGGCCGCGCGACGCCTCTCGAATACCCCGTGGCGGCGTAACGCCGATGTACCGGGCACGTGGCTGCGTTCCGGCGCTGGGGCGCTCCCTCCCGCTGTTCGCGCCCCACTTGATGGCGCCCTGGCACGGGGCAGTCTGACGCTGCGCGGCTACGACAGGGTTTTGCGGGTGCGCAAGACTTGTTTGTTGCAGATGTCTAGCACGGACACCATAGTCGCGCCATCCAGGCAACTCATACCTGACGCGGCCCCATCTACCACCTAAGCAGGGCAGACTAGTGATGTAGCGACTGATGTGCTGAGATTGGTGTTTCATACTCGTGATCCGGCCCGCCTCGGCTCCTGGGGATGCATAATTCAGACAGGCGGCTCAAGGGGGAGTCCGCTACATGGAGATGAAAGGGAACGACCATGGCGAAGAGGGCACGCGCAGTCCGGATATTCGCGAAGGTGCCGGCAGTTCCATCGGGGATGAGATCAATTCTCCTGAGCCCGGACCTCCAAATGCAGGACATGATCGATCAGATCAACAATCAGGAGCCGATCCCATCGACACCGATCACGAAGGTCTCGACGGCGGGCGTCATGACTCGAGAGCACCGGGTCGCGATCTAGAGAAGATAGAGCCCGAGGTCCTCGCTGAGATTGTTGAGGAAGCCGTAGGGCGAGCGGTGGAAGTTGCCACCCGGGAGGCAGTCTCCGTCATTGGGGAGAGCTTCTCTGGCCCCGTTCCGCAGGCAAAAGATCTTCTTGAGTACACGCCGGAGCAACAGGAGCGCATCCTCCGCATGGCGGAGGCTCCTCGCACTGACGAGTCAGCGAGGCGCGACAGGGTAGTGGATGCGGGCATAGCGAGCAACAAACGAAGTGCGTTCATTCAGCCCGCACTGTTCGTGGTGTGTCTTGCACTCTCGGCCGTGTCCTTCTGGGTGTTCAACAATGCGTTCGCTGGAAGTGTCTTCCTTGGTTACCCGGTACTGAACTTCCTGGCCGGTGTCCGATGGAACTGGCGACGGAGCGGGTCCGCTACCAAACCGGAGGACGAGGTCTAGCTGGAGCTGATTCGCTCGTGGTCGCGGCCACGACGACACCGCAGGCCCAGCACATGAACCCGCGCGGATGATCATGCATCACCGTGCCGCATGAGGGGCACCGGGGCTGCGCGAACTCCTCATCCATGCCGGCGATCCTACGCACAGCCGCCCGGTCGACTGTGCAGTTGTCAACATCAATTGAGCAGATTGTCCACTCTAGAGTCCCCCGCATCGCCGCGGAAACACGCGGGCCACGCGCACCGAAGGGCGTCATGCGTCGGTGGAAAAAACCGGGGAGAGATCCAGACGACTCGCGGGTCTTGGTGGGTGTGTCTGAACCAAAAAGTGTGCCCAACTGCTGACGTGGGATGATGCGGGCATGACGAACAGGGTTGTGGGCTGGGGGTCTCGCTGTCGTTGCTGCGCTGCGTGCCGAGTCGACCTCTAGATTCTCGGCACTAGGCCCCTGTGCCGCCGAACTTGTCGAGCTTCGACTCGAGGTTCGAAATACCGGAGGCGATCGAGTCGAGGAACCCGATCATCTCTGCAGTCGCCTCGTAGTTCGCCATCAACACCTGATAGATCGCAGCGTCGACGTTCGACGCCTCCCCGCCATCGATCGCATCCGCCCAGTACGCGTCAGCGTCGTTGCGGTGTAGGAAGTGTGCAGCCATAATCCCCCTCCTAGAGGTCGTAGAGATCCTTCATGTCGTCGACCGTCGGTGACGTGCGACGGAACCGGTCTATCTCGATCGGCCGTGCGACGCCAGACTTCTCCCAGCGAGCACGGACCGCTTTCCTCGCGGCCTCGCTCGTTGCAGCAGCAGATCTCGGTGCCAATTGCGCGAGCAGCCGGGCCAGTAGCGTTCGATGCTGCCGCACCTCAGCAAATAGCGGATTGGGCCTAACCTGACCCATCGACCCGGGCACTGTTGCCGACGCGTCAACGAGCGCGGCCTGCAACACGTCCAGGTCATCCAAGGTCCGCGCAGCTGCCTCCACCAACCGCCGCCGATCCACGGAGGTCTCTGCGTCAACATTCGCCCGCCAGAACCGTCTACCAGCCGCCTGCAGACCCTCAGGAGCCTTCGGTGCAGTCATCACACATTCCTTCCAAAAAGTGGGCGGGAGCCGTATGTATGTTGGCGGACGCTATGCCGCCCGATGGAGCTTTGGGGTGGGGGGAGGGGGTGTCCCCCATGGTGTGGTTTGGGGTGGTAGCGGATGCTGGGTGTTGGCGGGGCGCCCGTGCTCGTGTTCGTGTGGCTCTGCCTGCGGCGGCTTCCTGCTGGGTCTTGTCGCGGTGGCAGGGTATGGCGTGGATCGCGGCGAGGTTCGAGTCGTCGTCTGTGCCGCCGCGTGCACGGTTCAGGATGTGGTCGACCTGGTCGGATCCGGGGAGGCCGCAGACGTGGCAGATGCCTCGGTCCCGTTTGAGGATGCGTTTCCGTAGCCGCTTCCACTCTGCAGTGTTCTCGTGTTTCGTGTCCCACGGCATCGGGACATCCTCTCTGCTCGGGGGTGGGGGTCTGACCGGACCCTGGAGGAGTGACGGTCAGACCCCCTGCGCGCCCTGGGTGGGCCATGTTCTACCCGGGGTGCGCCTTCAGCGGGATTCCCGCTGGGTCTTGTTACCAGACCGGTGCGGCCTCGGCTGGTCGGGTTGGTGTGCTGTTCGCCGCCGTGTCCGCGGCGAGAACCCTTGCACGGTACTGGTCGACTTCATCGATCGTGTAGTAGCCGGGCCCGCGCCCGTCGCGCAGGTTCTGGAGGAACCATGCGACATGGTCTTCGCCGCGCCGTGGGGTGAGGTTCTCGGGGTCTGCCCACATGAAGTCGTCATGCCGGTAGTTGCCCTGCTCCCACCGTCCCGCCGTCGGAAGGAACTCGTTGTTCCGCCAGCCCGCACCGAGGTTGCGGATCCGGTTCAGACGGGTGAGGTGGTCACGGACTTTCACCCACGCCGCCGCGACGTGGGGGCCGGCGGCTGCGGCCTGATCGAGCGTGGTGATCTCTCGACCAATCGGTGCGGCATCCGCGGTGATCGCTTCGACCGTCTCGCGAGTGAGGGCGGCGAGGATCTCGTGGAGTCGGTCAGCGCCGAGGTTGAACGCGAGGAACGCTCGGACGCCGGCGTTCCTGCGGGCCTTCGCTATCGTCGCCTGATAGCTCGCCGAGTTGGTCATCTCCGCTTTTCGAAGTGCCTCGTGCGCTTCAGCGGGTGTGGTCGTGCCGTCCGCCAGCTCCGAGGCGAGGCGCGCCGATACGGCGTCGACGGGCTCACCGGGGTCTGACGCCTTCCCTAGCTCTGGGTAGCGGTCAAGGTACTCTCGCGCAGCCGCGAAATGCTGCGCGATTCCAAGGTCGGTGACTGTCTGCATCCACTCGTCGGCCTGCAGCAGCCTCTCATCTGCTTGAGCGACCCTGTTGAGCGAGTGCGCTACTTCCGATTGCTTCATCTTCTGTGTCCTTTCACCAGCGGGGGCGCGGGATGTTCTTGACGATCGCTCCCGGATCGTCGTCGGGGTTCATGAGCTGACCGAGCGTGCCGTTCGCTGCGGCGTCACTGATCTCACGACCGGTCGGTTCGCCGCGGCCAGGGTCCAGCGCGGCCGTGATCTTGTCCTCATCCACGCCCGCGGCGCGGAGGTTTTCTCTTGCCTGCTCACGGAAGCGAGCAACGTCGTTCGTCATGCTGGTTTCCTTTCATCCTTGGAATATCGCGGATGAGGTCCGCGGGCATGGGAGAAGCAGAGTTCACCGGGTGCGGTCGCCCGTCCGGACCGATCACCGCACGACCAGGAATGTCGTCACCGGGCACCACACCCGTCCTGCGCGCGAAACGCAACTCCTGCGCATCCCACGTCACCGGCTGAGGATTCGGGAGCTCCAACGACCGCAACCACGCATCCAGAGACCACACCGGCGGATCGACGGGGCGAGTCATCACACCACCACTCGGCTCAGATACCCGGAACCGTCCGAAATCACAGCACCCACGAACGCGCCAGACGGCGCACTCGACAGCGGTGTCGTCGGGAGCCCCGAGAATCGGATCCCGCTAGACGTGATCTGCAGCGACCTGCCCTCGGCGTACACGGTCACACCGGAGGAGTTGAACACGATGAACCGGTCCGCGTCGTTGTACATCCCGAGGTATCCGCTGCCCGCGTGAATCGCACGGCCGTCACCGAACTCCACAGACCCGCCATTCACCGACGGGGTGATCGTGATCCCACCGACCGTGACAGTCCCGCTGCCGTCGACATCGATGTTGTCGCCGGTGAGGGTCACCCCACCGAGACTGATCGACCCGTCATCGTTCACCTCAAGCGTGCCGGTGAGCTCAGCGGCACCGATGATCCTCAGCTGACCGTCGACAAGCAGCAGCCCGTACACCCGCGCGGAGCCCGACCCGGAACCCTCCGCCCCGATGATGAGACCCTCATCCGACAGCACCTTCAACGATCCGCGATCGATCGACGAGTTCTGCAACCGAGGTGTCGTTTCCAACGCCTTCACACGCGACTGCAACTCCTGCAACTCGCGGATCAGCCGCTGCATCGGATCCAAACTACGAACCATTGATTCACTCCTTCGATTGATTGCGGTGGCGCCAGCCTCCGCAGCGCGCTACGCGCGTACTGTTCTTGCGGCGTTTGCGGGGAGAGTATGTTCGGCCAGCCCAGATGCCGACTGGGGGTTTGGCTTGCTCTGCATATGCCCTGCATTCGGTTCTGATTGGGCAGGGGCGGCAGATGGTGAGACCGATGAAGGTGAGTTCGTCGGTGGCGATCTGTGGGGGCTCGAGGAGGAATCTCGGGTCGTCGGTGCATTCCGGTGTGGTCTCTTCGAGTACTCGGGCGAGTGCCCGGTAGAGGTCATCAGCGCGGGTCACGGCGCAGCGTCCAGCCTGGCCTTGAGTACCGCGCCGGGGTTCCGTGCACCGACGATCGCCTCAGTCGTGCGGAGCTTGATCTCGAGGTAGCCGCGCCACGGGTCGCCGCCGCCGAGACGGTACGCGACGGGCAGGAGGTCAGCGACTGTCAGCGGCAGTTTCCGTTCCGCGACGAGAGCAGTCAGTGCCCGTTCGGCGTTGCTGTGGAACTTGTGTCGCTCGCTGCTGTCTTCAAGGTCTCCTATAGAGGAAGATCCGCCCTGTGGGGCGGATGTACATCCGCCCTGTGGGGCATACTGATCCGCCCTGTGGGGCAGATCGGTGATTACGGGCGAGTACGCCCATCGGCGATCGTAGGGTCCGTCGAGGTTGAGGCGGATACGATCGAGCGCACCGCGGTCGGTGAGGACATCCACGGCCCGTCGGATGACCTTCTCGGAGCATCCCAACTCCTCTGCGAGCTTCGGAATCGACACCGACCACCAGCGTCTGCCGGCGTGCTCGACCCACATGCGCGACTCGGCCTGTGTGCGCCACCGGATACGCTCGAAGACGAATGCTTCGACAAGACCGCCAAGGTACGCGACCAGCGGGAGACGGACCTGCACGAAATCGTCTGCCGTGACGAGCGCAGCGGGGACACCAGAATTCGTCCGAGGGTTGCTGTCTGAACGCTCGTAGAATTGGGGGAGAGGCTGCGGTGCTTCGCTCTGGCCGTCCCGTTGGCACGCGGGGCGGCTTCTCTCTTGCTCAGGCATCACGCGGCTCCCAGATCGTCGCGGGGTTGCCGAGATCGGAGTGTCCGAGCATGGGCGCTTCGACGACGAGCCCGTCGCGGACGAGCTGCGCACGCGCGGTGCGGATCCGCTGCGGCGTCACCTGCGGGAAGTAAGGGTGAGGGACACGGGCGTTGTACTCCCGGATGATTTCGTCATCCGTCCGCGGGCACTGACGGAGGATCCGCAACACGGCCGTCTTCACCCATCCGAGGACTTCCGGGTTCGCGATGAGGTCAGCGGTGCTCGATGTGCCGGGATCGAGTGCCATCGCGCGTATGCGGGTGCCCATCATGCACCTCGCAGGATCGCGGCGAGCTTGTCGCGTTGATCAGTAGTGAGAGGCGGTGCATCGGCTACGACTTTCGCGATGTACTGCTCGAGCTTCGCCGCGGCTAGGTCGCGTCCGGCATCTCGAACCTCAGGAGAATCGGGTCCGTGAAGCGCCGTCGCGCGGGCCTTGCGACCCTTGGCTGATTGGACGGGGGAAATGGAAAGGGACACTCGGAACCTCCGCAGATTGCGGGATGGCTCTGAGCGCCCCTCAGACTTGTCGCCCGGTCGTCGCAACGGTCGGTGCTGGCTGATTCAGATACTACATATGCCCGATGTTCATGGATCGGGGCTTTCCGGCGTTTCGTGCGACTTCGACACGCGCTTCGATGGCTGTCAGATCCACCTTGAAGGCGTCGGATCCAAAGCACGGGCACTTCATCCCGCCTGGGCCGATCCGCCATCTCGCGTCCTGCCTTGCGAAGAACAGCGTCCGAAGCTCGAACTCCACGACGTTTCCGAGATGTGCGCCGCAACGTGCGCAATGGAGCTTCACACGCGTGGCCACGAATCCACCCGATGCATCTCGGGGGTCGTATCTGCCTTGACTGCGGGCGGACAACTGTTCTGGAGTGGCGAGTGTATCGCGCACGCCGAACTGTTCCACATGATTGCGGCCCTCAGGGTCCATTCGCTTCGCTCCTATCCGCACCTTCTTCGCGCGCTCTGGCAGGATTCGAACCTGCGTCTACCAGGGGTGGAAACGGCTGCTCACTCGCCGAGATACAGAGGCTTGGAGGGTGCCGCCCAGTCTCTTAGGCGGCACCCCATCTCGGCTTACGCCCGTGTGGGGAGTTCCCCGGCGTACCCATCGAGCGGCACCGGCTCGACTTCGACCCACAGGTCATCGAAGCCGTCAACCTTCGCAACTCGCGCCACGAGCCGGATTCGAGTGCCTGTCGGTTCACCGTTCTCAAAGTCCAGCTTCGGCCATGAGTCTCCGACTTCCGCTACGTCGCCCGGATACCAGAAACCGGACCCCGGCTTTCCATCGATCGGATCGAAGGATCGGGGGAACGGGATGGCGTGAACCCCCGGTTCCACGCCGTCGCCGTCGTGCTCAATCAAGCTCAGCTCGGTCACCGTGTCCAGAAAGCGGCTTCGGACCTCCCACACCCGTCTTCCGGCGTCGGTGAGGTGGATCTTGGCGAGTTCACGGGCGGCTGTGGCAAGGTCAGCCGAAACGGTCCTTGCGGCGTCGCTGTCGATCTTGCCCTCGGCCCATACGCGGATGTAGGGCTTGTCCGCGTCGACCTTGGATCCGTCGAAGGTGTACCGCGCGGGTTGCAGGATGTCGACGTCACCGAACTTCTTGCACCAATCGACTTCGTACAGGTCGGGGTGGGTGTCCAGTATGTCCCCTCCGATGTAGGTGTCATCGAACTCGGCCCATTCCGGCTTGGTATCCGCGATCCGTTCCACGATCTCTCGTGTGAACGGCGGCAAGAACGACCCGTCAGCAAGCTCGACGGGATCCTCGCCGGCGGCGCGGTAGACCGACTCCGGGAATCGGGCGGTAGCGTTGGTGGTGTTCATGATTGGTGTGCCCTTTCGTGTTCTGCCCTCGTCGCGTTGCTGCGCGGCGGGGGCTCTTTCTTACCCTCGGCTGAGGGAAGTCTCTATGTGGCCTCCGACAGCCACTCAATCCCGACGGTTTCGGGTCTGAATGTGCGGCTTCCGCGGCCGACCGGGTGCATTGTGACGCGCATGAGCGTCGAGATCGCCGCGCGCTTGCGTGACAGGCTGAGCCCATCCCACGCTGCGGCGACGTCGGCAGCCCCGATCAGGTCGCCGAGGGTATCGACCCGGCCGGCGTCCGCCAGATCATGCTCGACCTTCGCGAGCCGTTCCCGGAGGCGTTCGGTCGCCGCTCGAAGCTGCGAGGCGGTCAGCGTGCCGTCTGCGAAATCGATGGCGAGGGCATCGAGCCGTTCTCGGAGCCCGACAGCCTCGTCTTGAAGCGCTGCAACGTCCGCGGTGTGCGACTTCGACAGGAGGTTGCGAGCGTCGGCGCGTGAGAGGCGCGCGACAGCCACTGCAGTCACGTAGTCCTCGACGGGCTCGGCACGGCGCGAGAAGTGTCCGAGGCTGCCGCTACAGCGGTATCCGCGGACACCGCGCCTCGCGTTGCCGCCCGCGTGGACGGTGGCACCGCAGATCCCGCACACGGCAATGCCTGTCAGTAGATGGCTCGGGGAGCGGCCTGCGGTTGATCGGGCCGGGTTGGTGACGATCGCTCGGCACGCCTCCCACGTGGCTTCGTCCACGATCGCCGGCCATTCGGCGGGCTCGGTCATGATCTCGCCCTTGTAGCGCACCCGTCCGGCATAGCGGGGATTCAGGAGCACGGTGCGCACCGCGTCCGCTCGCCACGGTGACGGCTCCCCAGCGTGCCCTGTGCGGGCCTGTCGCGTCTGCCCCGTCACGAACCCTCGACGGTTCCACTCCCGCGCGACCGCGGCCAAAGATGAGCCTGTGAGCACCTCCTGATAGCCGTCGCGAATTGCCGACGCCTCGGCGGGCCGGATCGTCTTACCATCCGCATCGAAACCGAACGGGCGGCGTCCGCCTACCCATCGTCCGGCTCGGGCGCGTTGCTCGTTTGCGCGTGTCTGCCTCTCGCCCTTCCGTCGCGCCTCGAAACGCGCCATGGCAGTGAGCACGCTCGCCTGCATCTCACCGGACGCGGACGTGAGGTCGAGCTCTCCCTCGAGCGTGGTAACGGCGATACCGGCCGAGATGAGTGTGGTGAGATCCCGCTGCGTGCGGAGGAGGCGATCGAGGTTCACGGCGACGACGACATCGAACGAGTCGGCCTCGGAGAGCATCCGCCCCCACGCCGTATGTGGTCCGCGCGGCTTCGAGGCGCTCGTGTCGTTGTCGAGGTACTCCGGGCCGCGCTCCCAGTTGCGAGCGGCGATCAGGGACCGGCAACGGTCGAGCTGCCGCTCAATGCCCTCGTCGGCTTTCACCGACTGCCTCGCATAGATCGCTGCCTGCATGCAAGAAAGGGTAAAACAGATTGCACGTGGTGGCGTGGACGCTCGCCGACCTCGAGGGGGAACGGATGCCGACACCCGACCACATCGGGCGCGCACTGTTCTTGAAGAGAGGAACTGTCTCGTGATTGATCCGCAGCGCGCTCGCGATGAGCTCGGGCCTCTCGTGACAGGCTCACTCTCCGACGACGGCATTCTCGATCGGTACGCCCGCGTGGTCTGGAACAGCCTGACCGAGCCGGGTGACGCGGCAGCGGGGACCCTCACGGGGGCGCTCGGAGCGCTTGACGCGCTCGGACGGGTGCGGCGAGGGGACATCAGCGACAGCATCCTGGAGCCGAGCGAGGCTCGTGCGGCACTGCAACGGTGGGAACCGAGGATGCGGCCGGGCACGGTGTCCGGGGTCTTGCGCACCGCCTGTGCCGCTCGACTGCGTCTCGTGACCCCTGCCGACGAGGAGTGGCCCGATGCTGTCGACGACCTGGGAGTGCACGCACCCCTGGCGCTCTGGGTTCGTGGCGACCCGCGATCCATCGCTGCGGCGTGCGCTGGTGTAGCGATCGTCGGAGCGCGTGCTGCCACGTCCTATGGCGAGCATGTCGCGGGGGAGTTCGCCGCGGAACTGACCGCTTCCGGAATCCCCATCGTGTCGGGCGCGGCCTTCGGTATCGATGCCGCCGCTCACCGGGCGACCCTCGCCGGTGGCGGCCGCACGATCGCCCTCATGGCGGGCGGTCTGGAAAGGGCATATCCGCAGGCCCACACCGACCTCGTCGATCGCATTGCCGCGACCGGTGCTGTCGTGAGTGAGGTCGCGCCGGGCTCCGCTCCCACAAAGTGGAGGTTTCTGCAGAGAAACCGGCTCATAGCTGCCCTGTCGTCCGCGACGGTCGTGGTCGAAGCAGGCTGGCGCAGCGGATCGCTTAACACCGCGCATCACGCGAGTGCCCTGGGCCGCCCGATCGGAGCAGTGCCGGGGCCGGTTACCAGCGCAGCGTCGGCGGGTTGCCACCGGCTCCTGCGCGAACTCGAAGCGACCTGCGTCACCACCGCCGCCGAGGTTCGCGAGCTGATCGGCTGGGGGGAACTCCTTGGAGCAGGCGACGGCGAATCCGCCACCCGCACCACTGACGCCACCCGCATCCGCGATGCCCTCAGCGTCAGGGTTTCGCGGACGCCTCTGGAGATCGCACGGCGCAGCGGTCTCGCTATCGCCGACGTCCAGTCTCACCTGGGAATCCTGCACCTGGACGGAGTCGTGACGGCAGACGCGGGCGGCTGGCGGCTGGCGTGAGAGGCTCGGGGTGAGGAGGTCAGGCACCGATGACACAGGAGACAGGCAACCGGTGGCGTCCGGTGATCGCCGCGCTAGCGAACCCCGACGTTCGCGTCGCCTTCGGCTTGTTGCTCATGGGCGGAGACGCTGCTGGCTATCTCGATGCGAAGTCACCGTCGCGGCGCGAGCACATCGTCCGGGTGCTGACCGCGTCGGGCGCAGTTCGCGTGGAAGAGGGCGGGCTGGAGCTTGAACCGACGGTGTTCGCCGACATCCTCGCCGAGGCATCGCCACGAAAGGCAACGGATATCGGGAGGTTCCTCTTCGACGGGCGCATCACGCAGTACCCGGCGTCGCTACGCGAGCGCGATGATCTGTTGCGATGGGTTGTCGGGCGCGTTCTCGAGCACGGTGAGACGGTCTCGGAACCTGTTCTCACGGGCCGGCTGCGCGTGCTCGCCGATGACACCGCCCTCTTACGGCGCTACCTCGTCGATGCAGGTCTTGTTGACAGGAGCCGAGATGGGGCTGCGTACACGCTCCGGGGTGAGGCCGCGGATACCCCGCCTTCTTGAGCTGGAGACTGCGGCACCTCGCGCCACACCGCATTGGCCGCCGTCGCCGCTTGGTCGGCTGAGGCATCCTGTCTGCATGGACATCTCCGAGGCGGCAGAGCGCTACCTGCGCTACGTCGCCGACGTGCGCCGGCTGTCCCCTGCAACGGTGCGCGCGTACCGGTCAGATCTGACCGACCTAGCCGATGCTGTGGGTCCCACCCGGGTACAGGATGTCGATCTCGAGATGCTGCGGAACTGGATGTGGCGCGCGAGCGAGCGCGGCGACGCTCGATCCACCCTCGCGCGGCGTGCTGCTGCGGTGCGCACCTTCTTTGCGTGGGCACTGGATGCGAACCTCATCGACACGGACCCTGCGGTGCGCCTCGTCGCGCCCAAGCGCGGGCGAACGCTGCCGAAGGTTGCCTCTGCCGACGGCCTTACCCAGTTGCTCGATGAGCTCGGGCAGTCAGCAGGAGCGGGCGGCGACGCGGTTGATCTGCGTGATCACGCCATGCTCGAGCTGCTCTACGGGGCAGCGCTGCGCGTCTCGGAGCTGTGTGCCCTAGATCTGACGGATCTCGACAACGGGCGCCGGACCGCGCGCGTCTGGGGCAAGGGGGCGAAAGAGCGGGTCGTGCCCTACGGGGGTGCCGCTGCGCGCGCACTGGATGCCTACCTTGTGCGAGGTCGGCCGGCGCTTGCCGTGACCGATACCGCCCGCAGTGCACTCTTTCTCGGCGTTCGTGGCGCGCGCATCGGCTCGCGTACCGTCTACGACGTCGTCGCTCGACGCGTCGGCGCGCTCACCGGGGGAAGTGTGGGCCCGCACGCTCTGCGACACTCCGGCGCCACCCACCTCCTCGATGGTGGTGCCGACCTGCGGTCGGTGCAGGAGATGCTCGGCCACGCGAGCCTGGGTACGACGCAGATTTACACTCATGTCTCCAGCGAGCGGCTGACGGCGAGCTACCGTCTCGCGCACCCGCGGGCGTAGACGGACGCGGAACCACCCCTGCGTCTCTGACGATCTGCGCTTCCCGCGTAGGGTTATCGCATGCATGCTCCGCGCCGCACGCTCGGTGTCGCCCTGGCCGTCGCCTCGGTTTTCGCGCTCGCCGGATGCATCGCGCTCCCGGGACCTCGTGTCACCGTCGTTCCGACACGGGGAGCCGTGACTCCGGTTCCCTCGCCCTCCTGGGAAACGCTGGCACCGACTCCGGCACCGACAGCCACGGTCTCTCCGACATCGGCACCAGATGCGCTCTGCGTGAACGGGAAAGCCGTCCTGGCAGGCAACGATGTCGTGTTCTCGCTGACGGGCGACTGCGCCGATGTGACGATCGCCGGCAACCGGATCGTCGTGCAGATGGACGGCTCAGCGGACACCGTGTTGCTCCAGGGGAGCAATAACGATGTCGCGATCGGCGACATGGGTGATGTGCGTATCGAGGGAAACGACAACAGGTTCGTCAGTGGCGTGATCGGATCGATGCAGATCGCTGGTGACCGCATGCGCATCGACGCTGACGGTGCCATCGGCGACATCACGGTCAACGGAAACGACAACACCTTCAGCGCGAGCGGGTACGGCACGATTCAAGACAACGGCGGTAGAAACGTCTTTGGTTGATCCGCTCGCCCACGGCTGACCTGGTTTCTTTGGCTAGCCACAACACGGGAGCAGTACAGCGCGGGGCACGCCGCCCAATAGCACGATTGGGTTGATGTACTCGCCATTCCAGCGCACGCCGAAGTGCACTGCTCCGACGGGGGTGTGGCCGCCCTCGCTCACGACACCGACATCTTCGCCTCGCGCGACGAGGTCACCCGCCGACAGCGAAGAGGTCACGGGTTCCAGCGTCGTCACGAGCCCGTTTCCGTGGTCGATCGTGATCAGATCCCGATCGGCCACGCGGCCGGAGAACTGCACGACGCCTGCCGCGGGCGAACGGACGGCTCTGACGCCGAAGAGGGCGAGATCGACGCCGCGATGCCCCGGCCCGTAGCGATGGGCCGGGGCGACGTAGGCGGTCAGGATGCGAAACCCCGACACCGGCCAAACCCAGTCATCCGCGATCAGTGCAGGATCCGCCGATCGCAGTGTGAATGTTCCCACTCCGATCGCCGGCGCAGCGGACGCGGGGGCGGATGCTCCCAGTCCGACGGTAAAGGCGAGCGCGAGGACGGCGGGCAGAACGAGTCGAGAGGGTGACATGTCATTCAGCATTGAAGCTGCGCTGACGCCCTCGGGCTGCCGATGCCGCACCGGGGGATGGGCGCAGGTATGCGGAGTGCTGGGGAGGAGACCATGCGTCAACGCATCGCGTATCTCGCGGATGCTCTCGCTGGTACACTGGGAGGGCATCCCGATCTCGGGGTGACTTCGCGTGCCTACAGCCTGGCTATCTGTCAGGTGGCACGACTTCCATCGGTCTGAGCTCACCAGAGCACAGCGGAAGCGTGTCGGGCACCAGGATCGTCGGTCGCCGACCGACGAGATCAACCGTAAGAGACGCGAATCCGCGTCAGCAAAGGAGTACGGCCATGGCCGTCGTTACGATTCGCCAGCTGCTCGACAGCGGCGTGCACTTCGGACACCAGACCCGCCGGTGGAACCCGAAAGTCAAGCGCTTCATCCTCACGGAGCGCAGCGGCATCCACATCATCGACCTGCAGCAGTCGCTGACCTACATCGACAAGGCGTACGAGTTCGTCAAGGAGACCGTCGCCCACGGTGGCACGATCCTCTTCGTCGGTACCAAGAAGCAGGCCCAAGAGGTCATCGCCGAGCAGGCGACCCGCGTGGGTCAGCCCTACGTGAACCAGCGGTGGCTCGGTGGCCTCCTCACCAACTTCGTCACCGTCTCCAAGCGGCTTCAGCGCATGAAGGAGCTTGAGGAACTCAACTACGACGACCCGGCAGCGAGCGGATTCACCAAGAAGGAACTGCTCATCAAGAAGCGCGAGCTCGACAAGCTTCACAAGTCGCTCGGCGGTATTCGCAACCTGCAGAAGACCCCCTCGGCGATCTGGGTCGTCGACGCCAAGCGTGAGCACCTCGCGATCGACGAGGCCAAGAAGCTCGGCATCCCCGTGATCGGCATCCTCGACACCAACGCCGATCCCGACGAGTTCCAGTACCCGATTCCTGGCAACGACGACGCGATCCGCTCTGTTGGCCTGCTCACCCGCATCATCGCGGATGCCGCCGCTGACGGTCTGATCCAGCGCCACCAGCCGGCAGGCGAGGCTGAGGCTGCTGAGCCGCTCGCCGAGTGGGAGCGCGAGCTTCTCGAGCAGGGCGCACCGGTCGTGACCGACGTCGCCGAGGTCGAGACCATCGCGACCGAATCCGAGGCCGACGCGGCTGGCGCGGCCGCGCACGAGACCGTTGCCGGTGACGCAGACGCCGCCGCAGACGCCGAGGCCAAGTAAGCCGATCGACATCGCTCCGGTGGCGCCACTGCGCCACCGGAGCATCCACGAGAACTCACCACGAACAAGGAGCCACCACCCATGGCAAACTTCACGATCGCCGACATCAAGGCGCTGCGCGAGCAGCTGGGCACGGGAATGGTCGACACCAAGAAGGCACTCGAAGAGGCTGACGGCGACGTCGAAAAGGCCGTCGAGATCCTGCGCCTGAAGGGCGCGAAGGGCAACGCGAAGCGTGCCGACCGCTCCACGAGCGAGGGCCTGATCGCCGCCCGCGAGCTGGGCGGCAAGGTCACGCTGATCGAGCTCGCGTGCGAGACCGACTTCGTTGCGAAGAACGACCGCTTCGTCGCTCTGGCAGACAAGGTCGTCGATGCTGCCGCCGCGGCCGGTGCGAACTCTGTCGAGGCTGCCCTGGCTGCTTCCGCAGGTGCGGGAACCGTCGAGCAGCTGATCTCGGACGAGGCAGCGATCATCGGCGAGAAGGTCGAACTTCGCCAGGTGCGGACGATCGAGGGCGAGAAGTTCGAGATCTACCTGCACAAGACCAACAAGGACCTCCCGCCGCAGGTGGGCGTCGTGCTGGCCTACACCGGTGACGACGCAGAGACCGCTCGCGCGCTGGCGCAGCACATCTCGTTCGCCAACCCGTCGTACCTCTCGCGCGATGACGTTCCGGAAGCCGACGTCGAGAAGGAGCGAGAGATCGTCACCGAGATCTCGCGCAACGAGGGCAAGCCCGAGGCTGCACTCCCGAAGATCGTCGAGGGCCGTGTGAACGCCTACTTCAAGCAGGTCGCCCTGCTCGACCAGGACTACGCCCGAGACAACAAGCTCTCGGTTGCCCAGGTGGCGAAGGACGCGGGCCTCACGCTCACTGACTTCGCCCGGTTCAAGGTCGGCGCGTAAGCATCATGTCGAAAGGGTCCGCACCATCCAGTGCGGGCCCTTTCTGATGTGCTTCGGTAGGTTGTAGTCGACAAGAGGAGACGTACGTGGCGGATGAATCAACGGGGCGCCGGCGCGTCCTGCTCAAGCTTTCGGGGGAAGCTTTCGGGGGAGGGCAGCTCGGGGTCAATCCCGATGTCGTCAGCCAGATCGCGCGCGAGATCGCTGCGGCGGTCGACGAGGTGGAGATTGCCGTCGTCGTCGGTGGCGGTAACTTCTTCCGCGGCGCCGAGCTCAGCCAGCGGGGAATGGACCGTGGCCGGGCGGACTACATGGGCATGCTCGGCACCGTCATGAACGCGCTGGCGCTGCAGGACTTCCTCGAGCAGGCGGGCGCGGCAACTCGCGTTCAGTCAGCGATCTCGATGACCCAGGTCGCCGAGCCGTATATTCCGCGCCGCGCTGAACGCCATATGGAGAAGGGGCGCGTTGTGATCTTCGGGGCAGGCGCCGGTCTTCCGTACTTCTCGACCGATACCGTTGCGGCCCAGCGTGCGCTCGAGATCGGTGCGAGCGAGGTTCTCGTTGCAAAGAACGGCGTGGACGGCGTCTACACCGCTGATCCGCGCAAGGATCCGACCGCGACCCGCATCGATCGGATCACGTACCTGGACGCGCTGCAGCGCGGTTTGAAAGTCGTCGACTCGACAGCCTTCAGCCTGTGCATGGACAACGGTATGGACATGCGAGTGTTCGGCATGGAGCCCGAGGGAAACGTCACACGTGCTCTTCTCGGCGAATCCATCGGCACGGTCGTCACGGTCGGCTGAAGGCCTGCCGACTAGACTGTGCAGGTCACACGCAGTAAGGAGTCGCCGTGATCGCGGATGTCTTGACCGATGCCGGAACCCGGATGGATCGTGCAGTGGAGGCCGCGAAGGATGACTTCGCGACCGTTCGCACGGGACGCGCCAACCCGCAGCTGTTCCAGCGGATCATGGTCGACTACTACGGTTCGCCGACCCCCCTCGCCCAGCTTGCGTCGCTGAACAATCCGGAGGCGCGCACGCTGGTCATCAATCCCTACGACAAGTCGGCGCTCAAGGCGATCGAGCAGGCGATTCGGGATGCCCCCAACCTCGGCGCGAACCCCACGAACGATGGCACGATCGTGCGCGTCACGATGCCGGAGCTGACCGAAGAGCGGCGCAAGGAGTTCGTGAAGCTCGTGCGCGCGAAGGCTGAGGACGCCAAGGTGCATGTGCGCGGCATCCGTCGTAAGGCCAAGGACGACCTCGACGCGCTCAAGAGCGACATCGGGGAAGACGAGCTTGCTCGCGCCGAGAAAGAGCTCGATGCGCTCACGCGCGCCCACGTCGACCAGATCGACGAGGCGCTCAAGCGCAAAGAAGCTGAGCTTCTCGAGGTGTAACGGTCGACATGACCGATGACCGTTCCGATGCGCACGTCCCTGGCGATTCTGCCGGGGATGCGGCCGATGATGCCGGCCCTGGCTTCCAGACGCAGATGCGCACCGCGCGAACCGAGTTCGAGCAGCACGTGGCGCACGCACGTGCAGAGTTCGAAGAGGCCAACGAGCGCATCAAGAAGCGCACCGGCAGGGACCTGATTCTTGCAATTCTCATCGGTGTGGGAATTGGGGCAGTCGCACTTCTGTCCCTGATCTTCATCAAATGGGCCTTCGTTTTTTTGGCTCTGGGAGTCGTCGTTCTCGGCGTTGTCGAGTTCTCGCGTGCGCTGGCAGGTTCTGACCGCCGCATTGATCTGGCTCCCCAGATCGTGGCAGCAGTTGTCGTGCTTCTCTCAGGCGCGTTCCTGGAGCTGTGGCTGCATTGGGTAGCGCTGTTCGCTGCCCTCGCGCTCGTTGTCGTCTGGCGGCTGATCGCCCAGATGGCAGCTGCCGACGGCCGTGCCTACACGGCGGTCACCAGTGATGTGCTCGCGAGCACGTTCGTGGTCTTCTACGTCCCGTTCCTCGCAAGCATGGCGATGGTACTGCTGCGGCAGGATGGCGGCGAGTGGTGGATCATCGCATTCATCGCCGTCGCCGTCGTCGCTGACACCGCGGCTTACGCTGCCGGACTCAGCTTCGGCAAGCATCCGATGGCACCCCGTATCAGCCCGAACAAGACCTGGGAGGGCTTCGCGGGAGCTGTCGTCGGCGCCGTCGTCGCCGGCATCCTGCTCGGGGTCTTCTTGCTGGGTGTGCCGTGGTGGGCCGGCGCCATCTTGGGCGCGGTGATTCTCGGCACCGCCACGACCGGCGACCTTGGCGAGTCGATGGTCAAGCGGGATCTCGGCATCAAAGACATGAGTTCGTGGCTGCCTGGACACGGGGGAGTCCTCGACAGGCTCGATTCGATTCTCCCGTCGGCAACAGCGGCGCTGGCGCTGTACTACCTGTTCGCGCCGTTGGTGGCAGCATGATGTGGTGTTACGGCGTGAGGCTGGTATCCGAATGACGATGACTTCTTCTCCCGAATCGGCAACGCCCGCCGTTCCCGAACCGGCCCGCGCGCTGTTCCCCGTCACACGCGGACGGGTGAAGGGCTACGAGCGCGCCGCGGTCGACAGCTTCCTCTCCCATGCGCGGGATGCCTTCGAGGCTCCGGGCCACCCGTCGATGACCTCGAGCCAGATCCGCGCTGCTGCTTTCCCACTCGCACGTCGCGGTTACGAGATCACCAGCGTCGATGCGGCGCTCACGCGAATCGAGGATGCCTTCGCCCGTCGGGAACGCGATGCTGCCATCGCCCGGGTGGGGACCGACGTTTGGATCGCCCGGACACGGCGGGACGCGCAGACCGTCCTCGACCGGCTGCAACGGCCATCTCGTCGCCGTTTCCAGCGAACCGGCGCGCTGCGCTATGGGTATCGGATCGACGAGGTCGACTTCGTCATGAACAAGCTTGCGCGATATCTCGAGACGGGAAGCGGCGCGACGATCGACCAGGTTCGAGGAGTCGCGTTCCGTATGCAGCGCGGTGGATACCGCGAGGTCCAGGTCGATGCGGTCTTGGATGCTGTCGTCGAGATCATGCTCGCTGTCGAGTGAACCCGCGCGTGGCTCCGGGGGCATGCGCGGCTGGGCCTCGATAGAATCGGGTCATTGTGACCGATGAGAACCGTGGCGACGAGGTAACCGCACGCGCGAGCGCTGAACTTGCCCAGCGGCGTTCCAGCGTGCCGCCCCGGGCTGCGGCAGCCCCGGTCGGACATTGGTCGAAGCGCCGCGGCGTGCTCGCCGTGTTCGCTGCTTTCGCGGCACTGGGCTTCGTTGCGGCGAACGCCGGCCCCAGCGGGATGGCTTTCGCGACCGGCGAGGATGACACGCCCGAGGCGGTCTCGCTGTATGCGAGTTCGATCGTCGACGCGCAGTCGATCGTCGTGGATACGGACGCCGAGCCGGTCGCTTTCGATCCGGATCGCGGCAGCTATGAGGTGTACGTCAAGCCCAAGCCCACTCCGACTCCGGTCGCCGCATCCAGCGGCGGGGCAGCGGCGCCGCTGTTCTACTCGGGTGGTGGCTCACCCGCGGAGTGGATGGCGGCGGCGGGGATCGCCGAGAGCGACTGGGGATACGTCGACTACGTGGTCTCGCGAGAGAGCGGTTGGAATCCGAACGCGACGAACCGTCGCTCGGGGGCCTGTGGTCTCGTTCAGGCGTTGCCGTGCAGCAAGGTCCCCGGCAGCGGCTACGACCCGGTCGACAACTTGCGGTGGGCTAATGGCTACGCGGTCGGGCGCTACGGCAGCTGGGCCGGCGCTTACAACTTCTGGGTCAATAACCACTGGTGGTGACCGGCGAAAATGCCACGATCTCATCGTCGCCGACCCGAGCCTGCCGGCGATGACGGGCTCGAACGCCTGATCGCGGGCTGGAAGCGAACGGAAGTACGCCGCGGCGTGGAATGGACGGTGCAGCCGGTCTCGGCGGCCCAAGCCACGAAGTCGTATGCGTGCCCCGGGTGCGTCCGCCCTATCGAGCCGGGGACCGCCCACATCGTCGCCTGGCGCGCAGACGGCGTACTCGGTGACGCCGCGGACCTCGCGGCGCGGCGCCATTGGCACTCACATTGCTGGAGGATCAGCTGACATGGAGATTCGCGGACCGATGCTGCTTCCCGCTCACCGGGAAGAGATCGAGCTTCACACGCAGGACGGTTTGCGGCTGGTCGGTGAACTCGCCCTGCCCGCAGAGCGCGCACCGCACGCAACGCTCGTTACCCTGCATCCGCTGCCGACGGCGGGCGGGTTCATGGACTCGCACATCTTCCGCAAGGCTGCGGCACGACTGCCCGCCCTCGCCGATCTTGCCGTGCTCCGATTCAACACCCGGGGGACGACCTCGCCGCGCGGAACCAGCGATGGCTCCTTCGACGGTGGTGACTCGGAGCGGTGGGATGTCGCGGCGGCGATGTCGTTTGTCGCGGAGCGAGGGTTGCCCCGTCCGTGGATTGTGGGCTGGTCTTTCGGGACGGAGCTGGCGCTGAAATATGCCGCCGATCATGACGTCGAAGGAATCGTGCTGCTGTCGCCGCCGCTGCATCGAACCACCGACGACGAACTCGCGGGGTGGGCCGAAGACCCCCGGCCGATCATCGTGCTCGTTCCGGAATTCGATGACTTCCTCCAGCCAGAGGAGGCGGCGCAACGCTTTTCGGTCATCCCGAATGCCACGCTCATTCCGGTCGAGGGAGGTCGTCATCTCTGGGTGGGCGAGAACCAGACGAGGACGGTTCTGACCGAGATCGTCGCCGCGATCAACCCGGATGCCCTCCCGTTGCCGACGGAGTGGGACGGAGAGCTCGGCGACCCTGCCTGAGACTCAGCGCTCGTTCTGCCGCGGGATAACGACCTGCCGGTAGATGATCAGGACGCTTGCCGCCGCCGGGATGGCGATCAGAGCGCCCAGGAGCCCGAGAAGGGATCCACCGGCGAGGGCCGCGACCACCACGACCGCGCCGGGGATCGCGACGGCGCGACTCATGATGCGAGGCGAGATGACGTAGGCCTCGAGCTGCATGTAGATGAGGTAGTAGATCGCGGCGATGAGCGCGATCGTGGGCGATCCAAGGCCCGGGATCAGACAGGTCAGCACGATGATCGTCGAACCGGTGAGCGTGCCAACGAGCGGGATGAGCGAGAACAGCAGGGCCACAACGGCGAGCACTGCCGGGAAAGGTGCCTCGATGATGCTGAGGAAGATCCAGCTCAAGATGCCGTTGATGACACCAAGGCTGACCTGTCCGATCACGTAGTAGCCGACCGAATCGGTGATCTGCTCTGCGAGATCGACGAACCGCTGCCGCTTGGATGCTGCGACGAGCTGGTACACCGCCTTCTTGAGCGAGGGGATCGAGGCGGTGAAGTAAATCGTCAGGATCAGCACGATGAACGCGCCGAACAGTCCGCTCGCGATCGTCGCGCCTATCGCGAGGATGTTGCCGCCGATCGATCCACCGATGGACGCGAAGTCCAGTCCCTCGAGCCACTGCAGAATGTAGGCGAACACGATGTCCCAGTCGAGCATCGGGAACACGGACTTAAGCCAGGTTTGCAGCTCATCCGGCCACGACGGGTTCTGCAGAATACGGGTGACCTCGATGACGAGCTGCGTGATCTGTTCCACGATGATCGGGAGCACCATCAGGATGACGCCGGCGAAGATGCCGAGCACCACGACGATGGTGATGAGAACTGCAGCCCACCGGGGCACGCGGCGGCGAATCAGCCACGAGACCATCGGTTCGAGGCCGAGCGCGAGAAACAGCGCGGTGCCGACGTAGAGCAGGATCGTCGACAGCGTCTGCACACTGGCGATGAGCAGGAGTCCGAGGCCCACGCCGAGGGTCGCGACGAATGCGACGCGGAAGGGGTTCTGCAGCTTCACGGCACCTCGTTCTCTCTGGCGCGACCCGCCTGGCGATCAGAATACGCATAGCTGCGCACAAGACGGTGATGCACCGCCTCCCTGGGGACTTTCAGGACATGTTCGCTAGTCTGAAATGTCGAGTTTCCGGTGTGCGACGACGTCCGCGCGCCGAGGAAGGTTTTTCGTGCGTTTCGTATGGGCTGTGGTCGCGCTGGTTCTGGCGACCGTGATGATCGGGGCGGGGATCGCCCAGCGGACGATCTTCCAGGGCCCACGCTCCACGACAGCCGATATTTCGATCACTCAAGATGAGCCGTATCTGGTCATTGATGGTGCGGTGTTGACCGCGAATCCCGGTTCCCAGACGCTACGCGTGCTCGGCGATGGTTCGGTGTTCGCCGCCTACGGTCGAACGGCTGACGTGCAGGCGTGGCTTGCAGACGCCACCTACAACCAGGTCGTGCAGACCGAGGATGGGGCGCTCGTCACCGAGGAGGTCGAGCCGACGCCTGAGCCCGAGCCGACTGTCGCCCCCACCGCCACGCCGGCAACCGACGCGCCGGCCGGCGATGGGGCTGCGACGGGGGATGCCGCGGCCGAGCAGGGAACAGCCGAGGAAGCGATTCCCGGGCGGAACCCAGCGGGCTCTGACCTCTGGCTGGATGAGTACCAGCAAGACGACCTTGTCATCGCGCCCCTGCAGCTTCCCTCCGACATGAGCGTCATCATTGCCTCGGACGGAACGGAACCTGCCCCGACGACAGTGAGCGTCACCTGGCCGATCGAGAACTCCACGCCGTGGGCCGGTCCCCTTATCGTCGGTGGCGGCATCCTAATGGCCGTCGGTGTTGTGCTGTACGTGCTCGGCATCCGTCATGTGCGCCGTTCACGTGGCCCGCGCCGCAAAGGTCTGCCGCTTCCGGTCACCGAGCCGATCGATCTGTCTGTCGCTGAGGCTGACAAGGGCGTGATCAGTGCCGGTAAGCCGCGGCGCGCGCTGGGGCGCGGACGCACCTCCTTCCTGGCGATCCCCGTTGTCGCGGTAACCGTTGGTCTGCTCTCTGGCTGCACGTCGGATGCGTGGCCGCAGCTAGTGCCGTCTGAGACACCGAGTCCGACCGCGTCGGTCATCGTGCCGGAGGGTCAGCAGGCCCCAGCGGTTACCAAGCAGCAGGCAGAGCGGATCGTCGAGCAGGCGGCTCAGACTATCGCTCAGGCTGATGAGGCGAAGGATGCCGACCTCGCCGCGACCCGGCTCGACGGAGCGCTCTTGGCTGAGCGCAAGACGAACTACACCCTGCGGGCGGCGATCGCCGACTATGGGATGCCGACCGCCGTTCCCGGCAAGCCCGTCGAGGTCGTCTTGCCGCAGGCCTTCAACGGCTGGCCGCGCTCGTTCCTCGCTGTCGTCACGGATGACGAAGCCAACACCTCGAGCATCATGGTGCTCACACAGGCCGATCCGTGGACTCCCTACAAGGTGAGCTATCTTGGCAACCTCGGTGGCAACACGCTGATGCCCGAACTTGCGCCGTCGTACATTGGCGCCAGTCAGCTCGCTCCCGACTCGCCGTTCCTGCTGCTGCCTCCCGACGAACTTGCCTCCGCCTATGCTGACGTGCTCGATAAGGGCGACGAGTCGGAGTTCGCCGGCATGTTCGACGAGCAGAGCGACCTGTTCCGTACTGGAGTCATCGCCGACCGGCAAGACCGGCTCAACGAGTTCAACGAGACGGCGAAGGACACGGGCAGCCTGACTTTCAGCGCTGCCGCCGGTGAGTTCGCTCCGTTTGCGATCGCCACGCTGGAAAGTGGAGCGATCGTCGCGGTCAGCATCGCCGAGACCGACACCGTCAAGCCGACCAACCCAGACGCGGTCATCAAGTTGAACAACAACGCGACGGTGAAGACCCTCGCTGGCGCTGACCAGTCGGCATCCGGGTTCTCGACGACCTTCAGCGATCAGCTCTTCTTCTACGTGCCGGAGAAAGGGTCGAGCGAACCGATCCGTCTTCTGGGCTACTCGAGTTCGATTCTGAAAGGCTCTGTGCTGTGACACTTCCCGGCTCCAACGTTCCTCTCCGGGGCGCCGTCGACCTCTCAGCCCTGCGCAACCGTCCGGCAGCTCCGTCCCCGAGCGATCCTGCCGCTGACGCTCCTGCAGGCGGAAACGCCACACGCCTGGTGATCAACGTCACCGACGCCATGTTCCCCGAGGTTCTCGAGCTGTCCAAGACGGTGCCCGTGGTCGTTGACCTCTGGGCTGAGTGGTGCGGGCCCTGTAAACAGCTCAGCCCGGTGCTCGAGCGCGTTGTCACCGAGTACGCGGGTCGCTTGGTGCTGGCGAAGGTCGACGTCGACGCCAACCCGCAGCTGGCTCAGGCATTCCGTGCGCAGTCGATTCCGATGGTCGTCGCCCTGGTCGGCGGTCAGGCAGTTCCCCTGTTCACGGGCGCCGTTCCCGAACAGCAGGTGCGCGACGTGTTCGCCCAGCTCTTGCAACTGGCCGCGCAGAACGGCGTCACCGGATCCGTCGGGGCAGGCGAGCAAGATGCTGCCGACGAGGATGGTGCTGCTGTCGAACCGGCGCTGCCGCCGCTGCACGCCGAGGCGTTCGCCGCGATCGAGTCTGGCGACTATGCGGCGGCAATCTCTGCGTACGAGCGTGCTCTCGCCGAGAATCCACGCGACACGGATGCGCGAGCGGGACTTGCTCAGGTGCAGCTGCTCTCGCGGGTCCAGGATGCCGACCTCCAGGCTGCGCGTACGGCCGCAGCCTCTGCACCGACCGATGTCGACGCTCAGCTGCTGGTCGCCGACCTCGATCTAGCAGGTGGCCACGTTGAGGATGCCTTCGACAGGTTGCTCGATGTGTTCGCGGCGCTGCCAGACGATGAGCGTGTCCCCGTTCGAGAGCGTCTGCTCGAGTTGTTCGGCATCGTGGGTGACGACGACCCGCGCGTCATCCGGGCGCGCAGTCGCCTCGCGTCACTCCTGTTCTGACCCGGCTACAGGTCCGCGCTGTGTCAGTCGCGGATCGTTGAGGGAACCCGCGCCTGGGGGTCATAGCGCAGCCAGATGACGCTCGTGGCCGGCAGCACCATTGACGCTCTACCGTCCTCCGTGGCAACAACCATCCCGAGATTGCCAACGCCAGCACCCCCGTATTCGTGGGCATCGGTGTTGAGGATCTCGCGCCAGACTCCACCGTGGGGCAGATCGAGCGCGTAGTTCGAGAGCGTCGACCCCGAGAAGTTGCACACTGCGGCGACGATGTTGCCGTCCCAGTCCCGTCGGGTGAAGGCCAGTACGTTCGGGTTCCACGTCGGAGCGCCGATGCGCGAGAACGCAGACCCGTCGTTGTCGCGACTCCACAGGGGCGGGTTCGCGCGGTAAGTGCCGTTCACGGCACCGACGAAGTCCTGGAGCTGGCGGTGGCTCGGCTGGTCGAGGGTCCACCAGTCGAGCCCGCGCGATTCGGACCACTCCGCCATCTGCCCGAACTCCTGCCCCATGAACAGCAGCTGCTTGCCGGGGTGCGCCCACATATAGGCAAGAAACGCACGCAGATTCGCCAGTTTGGCGGCATGATCACCCGGCATCCGAGAGAACAGGCTTCCCTTGCCGTGCACGACCTCGTCGTGGCTGATGGGAAGCACGTAGTTCTCGCTGAACGCGTAGACGAACGAGAAACTCAGCTCACCCTGGTGGTACGAGCGGTACAGCGGGTCCCGCTTGATGTATTTGAGGCTGTCGTTCATCCACCCCATGTTCCACTTGAACCCGAATCCGAGTCCGGCGTGGTCGGTAGGGGCGGTGACGCCCGGGAAGCTCGTCGACTCCTCTGCCATCATGCTGATGCCGGGGAAGGTCTTGTAGCACGTGGCATTGACCTCTTGCAGGAACCGGATGGCCTCGAGGTTCTCTCGCCCGCCGTGGATGTTCGGCTCCCACTCGCCGGCGTTGCGAGAGTAGTCGAGGTAGAGCATCGAGGCGACGGCATCCACGCGAAGCCCATCGACGTGGAACTCGTCGTACCAGTAGAGCGCGTTGGCGACCAGAAAGTTACGGACCTCGTTGCGTCCGTAATCGAAGATGAGCGTTCCCCAGTCCTTGTGTTCACCGCGACGCGGGTCGGGGTGCTCGTACAGCGCCCGGCCGTCGAACTTCGCGAGTGCGAACTCGTCCTTCGGGAAGTGCCCGGGGACCCAGTCCATAATGACGCCGATGCCCGCCTGGTGCAGGCGGTCGATGAGGTACTTGAGGTCGTCGGGGCTGCCGAACCTGCTCGTGGGCGCGAAATAGCCGGTGACCTGATACCCCCACGACCCGCCGAACGGGTGCTCGGCGAGGGGAAGGAACTCCACGTGGGTGAAACCGAGTGCGTTGACGTGCTCGATGAGCGGGTCCGCTGCATCGCGATACGACAGGCCGGGGCGCCACGAACCGAGATGCACCTCGTAGATCGACATGGGCTCGGTCACGGGGCGGCCCTTGGAGCGCCGCGCGATCCAGCCCGAATCATCCCAGCGGTAGGAGGAGACGGTGACAACCGAACCTGTAGCTGGTGGGACCTCGGCTCGCCGGGCGAGCGGATCCGCCTTCAGTCGCCACTGCCCGTCCGGCCCTTGGATCTCGTACTTGTAGACGGTTCCCTCGCCAACAGCCGGGATGAACAGCTCCCAGACCCCCGAGTCGCCCATCGAGCGCATCGCGTGGGCTGCACCATCCCAGCCGTTGAAATCACCGACGACGCGCACAGCGCGGGCGTTCGGCGCCCAGACGGCGAACGACGTGCCGTGGCTGTCTTCGTGGGTGCGCACGTGAGAACCCAGGACATCCCAGAGCCGTTCGTGACGTCCCTCGCGAATCAGGTGCAGATCGAGCTCGCCGATCGTCGGGGAGTGGCGGTAGGGGTCGTCGGAACGGTAGTCAGGGCCATCGTCGTAGGACGCGTCGATTCGATACGAGCCGATCGGTCCGTTGACCGTTCCCTCCCAAATGCCCTCAGCGACGTGTTCGAGCCTGGCACGTTTGCCGCCGTCGAACACGGCAGTGACGGTTGCCGCGAGCGGCCGGCGGGTCCGTACCACCCAGGTGTTCTTGCCCGCGGGATGGATGCCGAGGACGCTGTGCGGGTCGTGGTAGCTGCCGTGCGCGACGGCGTCGAGCGTGGCGGGGTCGATCGTGGTCATCGTTGTGCCTCAATCCGCAGGATGTGCACGGGCTCACGGAAGGCGTCGAGCCGCACGTAGTTGTGGTCTGCCCAGGTCCACTGCGCCCCGGTGATGAGGTCGGTGACGCCGAACTGCTCGCCCGGTTCGACGCCCCACACGCGAGTGTCGAGGTGGACCGTGGTCTCGCGCACAGAGTGGGGGTCGACGTTCACCACCACCAGGATCGTGTCGGATTCGCCTGTGGGGGAGAGCGCAGCATCCAGGTGCTTCGAGTAGACGAGAATCGCGTCGTCGTCGCTCCAGTGGACCGTGAGGTTTCGCAGCTGACGCAGTGCGGGATGCTCTCGGCGGATCTCGTTGAGTCGCGTGAGGAAGGGCGCGAGCGACGAGCCCGCCGCATCGATCGCATCCCAGTCCCGGAACTTGTATTCGTACTTCTCGTTGTCGATGTTCTCTTCGGACCCGGGCCGGGCGACGTTCTCGAACAGCTCGTAGCCCGCGTACACGCCGTAGACCGGCGCAGCGGTGGCGGCGATCGCGGCACGGATGACGTACGCCGCGTGCCCGCCATACTGCAGGTACTCGGTGAGGATGTCGGGGGTGTTCACGAACAGGTTGGGCCGCAGGAAGTCGGCGGTCTCATGAGCGAGAGAGGAGAGGAACTCCTCGAGCTCCTCCTTCGTGTTGCGCCAGGTGAAATAGGTGTAGCTCTGCTGGAAGCCCGCCATCGCGAGCCCCTGAAGGGGCGCTGGCCGCGTGAAGGCCTCGGCGAGGAAGACGACGTCCGGATGCTCGGCGTTCACCTCGTGGATCAGCCATTCCCAGAACTGGAGAGGCTTGGTGTGCGGGTTGTCGACGCGGAAGATGCGGACTCCCTGCGCGATCCAGTGGCGAACGATGCGCAGCACCTCGGTGCGGATCCCCTCGGGATCGTTGTCGAAGTTGATCGGATAGATGTCCTGGTACTTCTTCGGGGGGTTCTCGGCGTAGGCGATAGACCCGTCGGGAAGGGTCGTGAACCACTCGGGGTGGCTCGTCACCCACGGGTGATCGGGGGATGCCTGCAGCGCGAGGTCGAGGGCGATCTCGAGGCCTTCGGCGGCAGCTGCTCGCACGAACGCGCGGAAGTCGGCGAGAGTGCCCAGATCGGGGTGGACGGCGTCATGCCCGCCCTCTGCCGCGCCGATCGCCCATGGAGAGCCGGGGTCGCCCGGCGCCGGGGTCAGCGAGTTGTTCGGACCCTTGCGATTCGTTCGTCCGATCGGGTGGATCGGAGGCAGATACACAACGTCGAAACCCATGCCCGCGACCGCGGGGAGGCGCTTGCTTGCAGTGCGAAAGGTGCCGCTCTTGACAGTGCCGTCTTTGCGGAGCTTCGCGCCCTCGGAGCGGGGGAAGAACTCGTACCACGCGCCGACGCCGGCGCGCTCGCGCTCGACGAGCAGGTCGCGGTCACGCCCCACGGTCACGAGGGACTGCAGCGGGCGAGCCGTGAACGCTGCCTCCAGACGCGGATCGTCGATGAGGCTGAGCGGCTCGGTGCCGGCATCCGCTCGAAACTGCTCTGCTATCTCGGTGAGCATGCGGCGCTCGGCTGCAGGTCGGTCGCGTTCAGCAGCGCCGCGTTCGCACAGCAGCGCCCCCATCTCCAGCATGAGGGGGACGTCGACACCGGCGAGCACCTTGACGTGGGCCGCGTGGTGCCACGTCGCGAAGTCGTCGGCGAAGGACTCGAAGTGGAAGGTCCAGATCCCTTCCTCGAGGAGAGCCACATCGGTCCACCAGCGGTCGAAGCCGTCACCTGCGGGCTCCAGACGGTGGAGCGATTCGTCGCCCGACGGTGAGGTCAGGCGCAGGTGAACACCGATGCGATCATGCCCCTCGCGGAATGCTGTGACGCCGAACGCGACGGCTTCGCCATGAAAGGCGCTGGGGCTGTAGCGTTCGTCAGGGGTATCGGGACGGGGTCGCACCATCGGGATGCGTCCCATCGCGGCATCGGTGGCCGGCGCGAGTGGTGAGGCGGGGCGCACCGGGATTGCGGTGGCGCTTCGCCACGGCCGAGGAACGGGAGAGCGTCTGCTGGTTGCCACGTTTCGAACCTACCCCGCGCACCGCCGGAGGGAACAGGTGTGGACATGCGCCGCGCCGTCGGCAACAATGCCCCTCGGAAAAGGTTCAGGCCGGGTCAGCGACAAACAGGCGCATCGAGGTCGGACCGAGCTCGACAGAGGATCCGGGCTCGTGCGAGCTGATCTCGGTCGACGGATGCTCGTCTTCGCTCGACCAGACCGCACGATAGCGAGCGACGCCGTCGACGCGCGGCAGCAGCACAGTTGCCGGACGTTCGGTGCCGTGCACCACCAAGAGAGTTCGGTTGGGTTCCTCGACCTCGGGGGTGGAGGTCGCGAGGTACTGCAGCGTGCGATGCGTCGGATCGGCCCACCGAGCGCCCGACATCATCTCGCCGTGCTCGTCATACCAGTCCATGACGGATGCCGACGGCGTCTCCTGGTCGTCGCGCGCGAACCGACTCGGACGTAGCGCGGGATTCTGTGCGCGCAGGTTCAGGAGTCGCTGCACATGGGCGAAGAGGTCTGCCTGCCACGGCGCGTGCTCCCACGGCAACCATGTCAGCGAGCCGTCGTGGCAGTAGGCGTTGTTGTTGCCATGCTGCGTTCGTCCGAACTCGTCACCGGCGGTGATCATCGGGACTCCCGCAGAGAGCAGGAGCGTACCCATGAGGTTGCGCATTGCCCGGCGCCGTGTGGCGAGGATGACGGGGTCATCCGTCTCGCCTTCAGCGCCGTGATTGAACGATCGGTTCGTGTCGGCGCCGTCGCGATTGTGCTCGCCGTTCGCCGCGTTGTGCTTGACGTCATAGGAAACGAGATCATGCAGCGTAAAACCGTCGTGGGCTGTGACGAAGTTGACGCTGGCGAGGGGGCCTCGCTCGGCGCTGAACGTGTTGGAAGAGCCCGCGAGGCGTGTCGCGAACCCGCCGACTCCCACGGGCGCGGTCGCGGCGCGACGGCCGTAGTCGACATCGCTGAGCCAGAAGTTGCGCACGCGGTCCCGGTAGCGGTCGTTCCACTCCATCCAGCCCGGACCGAAATTGCCGGTCTGCCACCCGCCCATCCCGACGTCCCACGGTTCGGCGATCTTCTTGACATCCGCAAGCGCGGGATCGTCGATGATCGCTCGCAGCAACGGATGCTCGGGGGTGAAGATGTGCTCGCGGTCACGCCCGAGGGTCGTGGCGAGATCAAAGCGGAAACCGTCGACCTGCACGTCGTTCGCCCAATACCGCAGCGAGTCGAGGACCAGGCGGGAGGCGGCATCCGTGGCAGTATCCACGCTGTTCCCGCAGCCGGTGACGTCGATGTACGAGCCGTCGGCGTGCTGGCGGTAGTACCCGCGGTTGTCGATACCGCGGAAGCTCGACCGCGGTCCGCCGATCTCGGCTTCGGAGGTGTGGTTGTAGACGACGTCGAGAATCACCTCGAGGCCCGCCTCGTGCAGGAGCTTCACCATCCCCTTGAACTCCCGTAGTACCGCCTCAGGACCCTTGCGCCGGTTCTCTTCTGTTGCGTACGCGGCGTGCGGGGCGAAGAAGCCCACGGTGTTGTAGCCCCAGTAGTTGGTGAGTCCCAGTTCGAGCAGGCGAGGCTCGGTCGCGAACTGATGGACCGGGAGCAGCTCGATGCTGGTGACACCGAGTGTCGTGAAATGCTCGATCATCGCTGGGTGTGCGAGTCCCGCGTAGGTGCCGTGCAGGGCGGTGGGTACCTCGGGATGACGCTTGGTCATCCCCTTGACGTGACCTTCGTAGATGACGGTGCGGTCCAGAGGGATAAGGGGTTTGCGCGTGCCGCACCAGTCGAAGTCGCCGGCGACGACGACGGACCGCCATCCGCTCGAGCCGCTGTGCACGAGACCGCGCGCGTAGGGATCGATCAATAGCGATGACCGATTGAACGTGTTGCCGGGACCGGCGGGCCCGTCGACCTGGATCGCGTAGTGCGTTCCCGGTCGAAGACCGCGTGAGAACCCCGACCAGATATCCCCGTCGGTCCGCGAGAGCGAGACGGTTTCTACGACCCAGTCCAGGTCGTCGCCGTCGAAGATCAGCAGGTCGATCGAGGATGCGTGCGCTGACCAGATCCGAACCGTGCCGCCCCCGTCATGCAGCCGGATGCCGAGGTCATCGAACCGCGACGACAACAGCCCGGCGTCGGTCGTGTCGGCGCGCGAAAGTACAGCTGACTCGGGGATCGGCATGCGTAGAGCATAACGACGGCGCGGGCCCCTCGGCCCGCCCTCAGGGTCTGTCGCGCCCCGGTGCCGGGCGCAGTGGCACAGTGGATTCCGTGAGTATCTATATGGATCACGCCGCGTCGACTCCGCTGCGTCCTGAGGCGCGCGAGGCGTGGCTGGAGGCGACTGAGGTGGTCGGCAATGCGTCGTCGATCCACGCGAATGGCCAGAGCGCCCGGCGAGTCCTGGAGGATGCGCGGGAGCGGCTCGCTGCCGCGGTCGGGTGCGATCCGATCGAAATCGTTTTCACCTCCGGCGGAACTGAAGCCGTGAACCTCGCCCTGAAGGGACTCTGGCAGACGCGTCGCTCGGGAACATCTGACATCGTGCTCCCCGACGGTGAGCACCATGCATCGATCGACCCGGTGGATTGGATCGCTCGGCGCGATGGTGGAGGCATCCGGGGTGTGCCACTTACGACCCGCGGTGCTATCGACACTGCCGCGTTCGCGGCAGCTCTCCCGGGCGCTGCGCTGGCAACGGCTCTTGTCGCCAACAACGAGGTGGGTACGGTCAACCCGGTCGCCGGACTCGCCCAGGCCGCTGCCGCCGAGCGCGTGCCACTGCATCTGGACGCCATCGCGGCATTCGGGCATGTGCCGGTGTCTTTCGCACAGCTGCGGGGCGACGCTCGCCCGGGCGCCGGGCTGCTCGCCATGAGCGTGTCGGCGCACAAGGTCGGTGGCCCCATCGGAGTCGGCGCTCTCGTGGTCGCCCGCTCTGCCCGGTTG